>Ga0065711_1035657_pt1 | contig 22003 bp, 10 predicted proteins | sample Hoacrofraction12_FD_59098 | JGI IMG/M metagenome (GOLD analysis project Ga0065711, IMG submission 59098) | Hoatzin crop microbial communities from Cojedes, Venezuela - Epithelial fraction 12 v2 (version 2) | ecosystem: Host-associated > Birds > Digestive system > Esophagus > Crop | place... | reverse complement strand
CTGTTCCCTCTGTTTGCTGTTCTGTTAAACTGCCCTTATCCCGACCCACCAGTTTCTGCCTGTTTCTTTCCATTCTCCTCCGCACTCCGGCAGGGGGAGGGGCGGCCGCGTTGCGCTTTTGTTGCCGGCGGCAGCCGAAACCAAAACAACCCATTATCTTTTTTCTCTCCTCCTTCCCTTCTTTGAACTTCTAACTTTTAAACTTTCATTTATTATGACCTTTATGTTTGCCTATAAATGATTTTTTTTTTTTTAATTTCCTGAGCTTTACAGTGACTCGCTATTATTAGGATGCAAAATATCTTTCACACATGGACCCTCAATTCTTTTTGCATTCAAGAATGATACACATCTGATATGGATAACAATAAAAAGGCTCTTGTTTTCTCTAATTTCTGACCACTGGGTGAATATAAGATATACATTTCTAATCTTATCCTGCTTCCTTTGTAGGCTTGCTCACCAGACTATTAGTACTTGGTGTTAAACATACAAAATTTGACATGCTGGTTGCTAGGGAAAATTTTGGTCATTTCTCTTGGTGTGAAGAGCAACTGCGTTAGCTAAGTGAGGTGTAGCTGCAGGCCCCTGTCACATGGCCACCTGTGCTCCAAAGCCAGCTCTGCTGCTGAGTTGCTCAGGTTATCAACGCCTGATCTTTTCAAGTGAAAATGAGCTCAAGTAGCTCTTGAGCCAAGCAATTGCTATTCAAATGACCTTGTCTGCAGGTGTTTGCATGGAATAGCTGTGGTTGGAAGAGGATGTACAGTCAAGCCTTACTAGGAGTTACTCATCAACTAAACTTTCTGGGCTCACATCCCACAAACCTTTCCTCTTGTTTGAACAACAGTGCAATTCCCAGCCCAAGAAACCTTTCTTTCAGAAGTTTTATCGTCAGAAAATGTATGAATCACAAAGAGTTTTGACAAATCAGCATTCCCTAAGTAGTGGAAGGTCCCAAATACCTACCTCTGACTCTAACCTCCTTTCCTGACTCTTTGGGGTTTTAGGCAATGCTTCAGAAAGGCAGCTGGAGTGATCTGCTCCCATTGCTCTTGAAGTGCTCAAATGGCAAATCCCTGAAGATATGGCCAGTGAGACACTGGAATTTTATGTTGCTCCATCAAGCTGCGATGAGTGGCTTGACATCTAATTTCAGTTCCAAGTTCTTGATTACCTTTTTATACTTTATTGTTGACTACAAGCCCGTGTTTACTGTCCTATCCCTCTACAAAATAGAAGTGATAAATTATACAAGGTGTTCTGAATCAAATGTAAGAAAACCAAGGTTAACAGAAAGGGCTTAAAGGTGGAGGGTGGTAAGGTGGCTTACTTCTTCTCTAGGGTCCCTGAGATCTGCCATGCTGGCTCTTCTACCCAGTGATTTCTGTATTGGGAAACGCTCAACTTGTGCCGGCAAGCCCGACCAAGTTCCCAGGAAAGGTGGAGGGCTTTCCTGTAAGACTTCGCAGCTTCTTGTTTTGTATTCAAGGGCTATGGAGTGGTTTCCTCCTCCTCGGAGGCTTCCTCTGTCCTGGCCTTTTCATCTTGAGGATGGGCACAGCAGGCCTGCTGCTGCAAGGTTAGCAGCCACCCGGGGCTGGCTCTGTTTGCGTGTGGCTTGGGCATTGAGCAGTAGCCCTGAACTCAGCAGGCACCTTTCAGAGGTGCGAGCTGTGTGACTTGGCACCAGATGAAGGCTATGCCAGGTGCTGTGCGTGACACACGAAATAAAATTTCTCTGCTGTCAGTTTGGAAAGCATTATTTACTGTAATGACTGAAAGCATCCCCCATTGTGTTTCTCAGGCATTTTGACACACTGCTTTGTATGTCACTGCATTTGGTGAATAAGGATTTCCAGCGAGTTCCCATGCTGCACATGCGATCCCAGATACAGTGTGCTCTTACGTGTTATTATTTGATGCAACAGCAGCTGAGGTGATGACATGCTCTGTAAGGCAGTTCTCGCCTCCCAGATCTACCCAAAAAAAGAGAATTTTAAAAAGTGATATCACTTTCAAAAGCCTAGAGCCTCAAAAGGCCCATGAGTGTAAAACAGAAAAAATCCTCCTTGCAACACTTTTCTGGCCGTGGAAATGATACGTGTGTGGTTTGTCTTTAAATAGCAACTAATTTGTCTTTACTTATACACCTAGCATGGAAAGGATCTACTCCACGATGGGCTTTAGGTAACTAGATTTGTTAAATGTTGCTCAAATGGTTTCTTTCTTTTTTTACCACTAGAAGACATTTGGCTGTGCGGGTATCTGTGTCTTCTGTTGATCACCAAGGCAACAGTGCGTCTTAGATGGGAAAAAAGGAGAAGACTACTCCTGGGGGAAAATGTAGGGTAGATATTAGGGTCAGAGGTGTGGGAATATATGGACCACATCTGAAATGGCAGCAAGTGCTGCAGTGTGCTGGGGAGGCTGGTTGCTTGTGAGTCAAAATTCTGAAATAATGGGCGGAAGGAATTGTGGGTCAGATGGCTTGAATGTCTGCCTGTCCAAGAGGGAGACAACAGGACTCTTGGTGAGTGTAGCACGTTGTCCGCGTCAGAAGGGAGAAAACGGGATCAAACCAATACAGGTTTGTTGTAGTGTGCAAGGTTTTAGAACAATTTTTAAGGCAAACAAAGTAAAGTGCAGGTAGGTTCTACTAACCCACAAACTTTTTGAATAAAACCATTTATTTTCTAGGCCTGCTGATTTCTTTATCTCTGTTCCTGTGAAACTGTGAGTATATTCTCAGAAACAAAGTAGTGTCTAAATCTGGAGAAGTGTTAGTGTGAGAAGTGTGACATTGGTGAAGAACTATCTGGCAGATGTATATCAGTCAATCAGTATTGACAAGGTTCAGAGTATCATACCAAAAAAACCTGAGGACTGTGATGCTAGAGATCAGTCTTAATATGTATAAAATACAAAATGAGCGGACAGCAAGAATCTTAGCAGTCAACTCTTGTTTACATTAGCTGGAGAGGTAAGTCTAGAGAGAGTAGCTTACCTAGTCAATTCTTGCTCCCTTCTCTTCTGTAGCACTGAAGGAGTCATCTTCCAACTCTGGGAACCCCACTGTAGCTCTAATACCATGTTTTAACTTCTTGACTCTCAAGCCAAGGCTAATACTCCTTTAGTGAGGCTTGTTCCACCTGCCAGAGTTAATACAGTGGCAGAAATGGCCTTAGCATTCAGACCATCCTAATTCAGAACAGAAAAAATAAAGAAAAGGTGGAGCTGTACCTTGCAAGCATTTCTTGTAGTCCCTGCAATCCAAAGCTCACAAAAACCTATGCATTTTCTTATCTGTGAGCAGTTCTACTGTATCGCTGGGGTCTGTGGACTAGACAAAGCACCAGCATGTTACGCTATGAATCTCCGGGTCTGTGAACCTTCTTTCCTTCTGGCCGGCTGTAAACTCTTCAGGGCGGACGAGAGCTGCACGTCTTACCCTGGGCGTTGGAGCCGGTGAACTTTTCTGTGTGGCAACAAATGACAGCACAGCTGGATTTGCTGGTGGCTGAGAGCAAGGAGCAGCTCAACTGTGCAGCGAACATCTCGGCCCTCATCACCCTTCCATCCCTCTGTGCACGCCTGTCCTTGCAAACCACAGCCAAACTGTCAGGCAGGCGGTTGATGGAGCTGAGTGTCACTGCGGTGCCATTCCCCGGCCCTGCCAGCTCTTCCTCACCACCGAGCTGCGAACCCCCAATTTCTCCCCAGAGCATGGTCCACCTCTGCAGGCACCGGCGCATTACGCTAGGACGGCTGCGCAGGGTGGGCAGCCCCGATGTGCTGGGCTGATCCCACGCCCCACGGACCAGCAGCTGCCCGCCGCGTCCAGAGCGGTGTGATCCCCGCCACTGCTCCTGCCCGCAACGACCTCACCTCTTCTGCCAGCATCGGAGAGCTGAAGGGCGGGCTGCCCTGGGACCTGGCATGGTGTGCTGTGGCATGGCTGCCTGCGCAGAGGAGGAGGAGGAAGAAGGTGTTTGGTGGGGGGACGCTCTGCGCTGGTGGTGGTCTAGGGGGTCCAGCCAAAAGCAGAGCGTCCCAGCAAGGGTTGTGGCTGGGGCAGGAAGGTTTCCACCATTTCCTCACAGCTTGTGCAAACTCAGACGTTGTCTCAAACGGCGGCAGCGAGAGGTGGGGTGCTGCAGGCAGCCTGACTGGGTGTCCCCAGGGCCTCAGGGAGCCAGGGGAATGGCTCCATGGGTAGAGGCGGCCTGATGCTGTGACCTGCCTGACAGAGGTGGCACATTCTGAACAACTCAGCAGAAAGTTCTTCAGCTGTCGCAAACTGGCCACCCCAATGTTCCTGTGCTTACTGGCATGGATAAAACTGCCACTAAACCACTTATTTTAAGAATCCATTTTTAAGGGGAGGAAGTTCTCAGAAATTATTGTTCCAAATGAGCGTCAACCTGTCCTCCCCTTCAAAGAACAATTTGAAGCTCGGGGACTACCTGCAACCTGAAAAGTTTAAAACAAAGATACAAGAACAGAGGCGTGTTGGTATTTCATGTATGATATGGTATCCATCCCAGGCAACATTAACTTGTCCTTCACTAGGAATTACTCTTAACCATTTATACCTCTCTCAATCTTACATCTTCAACATGCTGTAATAGTTTAATCCCCTTCAATGTGAAATGCGCTATACAAACATCAGATGTAATTATTGTACTACTAGCAGACATAATTGGCCTTATGTATTTTGTTTACAAAACACACCAAAGGTGTCGGAAGCTGTTCTGTATGCCCCCTCAACAGATCGTGCTGGATTTGCAATGATACAATTTATGGTCTGCTTTAATCTTCAAAGTGCAAGACCAGTAGCTGAATCTGCCACACAGTAAATACTACACCTTTCAGAAAGCGGTGGGACTGAGAACAACAAGAAGCAGTGACTTTCCAGAGGAAATATCAGTAAGTTGTAGAAGACATACAAAAATGTGCTTGATTACACGTAAATGGGTCGTAGGAGCTCTTGCTCCTTCCTCACGCTACCCTTTGCTGTGATGGTTTGCTGTCTTCATCTCCGTAATACCCTGCTAGGCAAGAGTGCTGCATCTTTGCAGGCAAGTGGATGACAAATCACAGACATGAGAGTCAAACTGCAACTTGTAACAGCATTTATGTGGACTTCTTCTGTCGGTAAAAGGGAAGGGAGCTGGATCGAGTCCTGTGCACTCGTTTGTTGTGTGCAATCCACTGTAACCTCCACTGGAAACCTCGACAGTTCACCTTGTTCCCATCTTCCAGAGCTTGTATTTCCTCACGCTGCTTTCTTGTTCATGAGAAATAGCCATGTGTTTCCCGAGGCACCACACCTAGAAGGTGCTGTTCAGTTGCCCCTGGGCCCTGGTGTAACCGTGGGAGCGGGCGTGAAGCATCCTGGCAGGAGCAGGCATGGCTGGGCTGCGGGCTGGGGCAGCGTGTGCAGGCGGGCACAACCTTCCCACCGCATCCCCAGCACCCTTCGTCCCGGCTGCGGCTCTCCCTTGGACAGGCTTTCCTCCCCAGCACAGTGCGCCCGGTTGTCCTTAACGCACCTGGGCTGAAAAAAGTCCCGGTCAGTATTCCTGACGCTGAGTCTCAGTGAAAAGAATAACTGCAAGCATGGAACAATTAAACCTGATCAAGAGCTTCAGTGTTATGAGAAAATAAACATAATAGCTTATCTGAAACGTCTGTTTTGAAATACCTCTGAATAGCCCAAGTTCTATATTTCATCCTCTTTCTTTCAATTATATTTTTCAAATAAAGCAGCCTTATGGACTTTTTTCAAGCTCACGTAATAACAAAACAAAGGGCTACTGTGGTAGATGGCGTGTGAAAACCCTCGCTGTGCCTGAGAGGGGAGAAGGCTGGTGAGTCAAAGCTTATTTCCTGTAACCAGCGACAGATCATGAGGCCTGTGGAGAACAAGCCGACAAATAAATAGCAGACCAAGCATGATATGGAGATCGATCCAGGACAGCACATAAAGTATTTGTAAATGGACTATACATAATTTATTGAAATTAGCATAAAGTTACAGTTTTACAACTCTGTGAGTCTTGAGTTACACATCAGCTGTAACAGAGACACCTCTTTAAATCTTAATGTATGCAAAATGACACTTGTTACCTTCAGGTTAAAAAAAAAAGTCCTTCCAGTACAATTAAGATGCAATTCTTGCCTTCTTGCTGCACTAATTTATGCTTGTTACTTAAACAAAGAAACTATTTCAAAGTAACAGAAGTCTTACATTTGCAATATTGTCATTTTTATTGATTCTGCAACATTTTTAATGAAAGTGCATTAACTAAGTAATAGATTATTAAGTCTGTGTTCTCACAGATTGGTAGAGATACTTAGCCAGACCCAGCTTATCTGGGTCATATTATGCCAGGATATATATGGTTGTCAGTAAGCATACTATATGGGCTTAAGTTTAAAGAGGGCTTAGAGAGCAGCCAAACTACAGATCCAGAGGTTTACCAATCAGTCTGTTTTAGAGAGGTAAAATGATATTTCCTATGCAGAGGAATTGTTCATAATAGTTTTGTACTTAACAACATCCACATTTTACAGCAAGAAGATGGTCTCTGCTGTAGTATTACCTCTTCTGACTTGAGCGATCAGCCAAAGTTTGGATCTGTTTGCTTTTCTAGGAAAAATAGTTAGTGGTGGAGTCTGGTGTCCTTGAACTATCCCTCTGTATTTCCAAGAAATGTTCAATTCCCGTTCCATTGATTCATCTTAAGAACAGGGCAGCGAACATTTTGCTGTGGTTTGATTTTTAAATCCCTTGTTTGCTTTTCCCTGCTTCATCACTCCAAGCATCTTCCTGCCAGCACTGAGCCTGGGTTCAGAGATTTATTCAATACCTTTAAGTTCTGCCTCATGTGTCCCCACATGAAAGGGTATCATATGTTTTCCTTGTAAAAAGATGCAATGGCAGTAAAAACACTGGCATCGGTTTCTGTTTTTTACTGGAAACAGGCAAAGAAGTCCCTGCATATTGGCTAAGGCTGAGGGCTGTGAGGAAATTCTCTCTGTCTTGGATTCCTCTTTAGGTTTACGTTGTATCTATTGAAGTCTTCCTTTGCAAAAGCAAATATTGGTCTCATTAGTCCCTTAATTACCCCTTATAAAGCCAAAAGTATTTGTGTAAAAGGATGAACTGTAAACAATTAAAAAGCAGCTACTGCCTGCGTGCCTTGGTCCATATGATGTCTTACATGCGTGTATGTATGTACTCCTAAGTCAACAGGAACTGTAATTATGTGTCTGTGGTAGATTTTAACTTTCAACAGTTTTCAAGAAGCTATGCCATTGTCACACAGAGACTGTTGTCTTATTCCAGCAAAGCCACTCACTGCACGCATCTTAAAGACCGGCACCTGAAGTCAGTAGGAAGCCCACGGGAATAGGATTATGCTAAAGAAAAAAAAAAGCATTACATTTCTCCATGTGTAATTTGTTGTGAAGGCTGAGGACCAACACCCAATTTAAACTGCAAGGAGACTGGGGATTGTTCCCGCATCACGTCCAGTGTCTGTCGTCTTTCCCGGAGTAAAATCCTCCAGAACCATCCAGAGTTTTTAGAGGTGACAGTAGGATTGGATCAAAACAGTTTATGTACGTGGCACAAGCGTCACTGGGAGAAGTTGCTACGACAGGAGGAGAAAATTTTTCCAGCGTGTGGCGCCGAGAGGTCTTCTAATTGCAAGATCTCACAACTATGCAGCAAAACTAGTTTGCCTAATGCAGTAAGAAAATTACTGTAGTGCTCACTCTGGAGAGGGCTGTCCTTGCACCCGACTTGACCTGAGATCCTTTACTGATTATTCTGGCAGAAATATTAGATGATAATCACGGGTAATTGCTCATGAGCTATATATTAAGGAAAATTACTGTATTTGAGATTTCTTAAATACCAAAGAGTTTAATTTTGCTGTTAATTTTTCAGATTTAGTTTAAAGATATATACAGAATTAGCGTGTTGGATAATTAGTTGTGTGCAAAATAAGTTCAAAGAGAAGAGATTTCTTCTGTCACCTAGAGTTGCCCAAAAGGTGCTTCAGGGGTGAAGACCCAGAAAGGAGACACTGCCAAGCGTTTCACAACAATAAGTAACAATCGGTGTCACTGACAAAATAATTTGCAATGTTTAAACTCGAGTTTGCGGTGTTTAATGCTTTATTGGGAATGCACAATTCTGTATGGAAATAGTGCATGGGAGAGTATTTATTTGGGCAAAAGTCCTCATTTTAAATTGTTCTCAAACCCGTCTTTTAGGCAGAAGCCTTTCAGGTAGAAGAGAAACACGGGTCGTGCCGTTGTTGTGTTGTACACTTGGCTGTTGCAGCCGAGCAGCCCCTCCGTGGGCAGCGCGTGGGGGCCCGCGGGCTGAGCCTTCTCTTCAGTGCAAGCATGCCCAGCTGGCTGGCCGGTATCTACTCATCCTGCTACCGGCAACACCATGCCCAGTGTCAGCCAAGGGTTGAGAAATTGCATAGGAAGAAAACAATGGGTTTCTTTAAAAAAAAATTATTTGAACTGTCTGTGAATAATAAAGGAGTCAACAACGCCTACTTTCCTGAAGCACTTTGAGATCCGTAAATTAAGGTTTATGTAAAAGTGTAAATATTATTATTTATTTAAGGGCTCTCACATTTCCCTTCACTTCTTCTATTCTTGCTCTTCCCCGTTACTTGTTTGTTGGGAAGATGCTATTTGCATTCATGAATATGTGCCCAAAGTGGGAGGCAACTGGAGGATGTGGAGTATAAGATTGGTTGAGAGAGTGAACAAGAGCGGGGAGGAGAGGGGGTGTGGGGTGGGGGTGAGGGTGAGGTAAGGGGAGAGACTATAAAAAGAGTAAGAAAAGGTTAGTGAGAGGGGAATAATATTGGGTTTCTTTTGTAATTAAAAATTTCTTACCCTTAAGCATCAGCAGATCTTTGCTTTGGGGTTGGGATTTTTTAGTGGACATTTCTTGAACCTTTTAGTTAAACAATAAAGGTTTAGAGCAGCTGTGATAAAATTGTTTGAAAATGTATATCTGGGCTTTAGTTTTCAATGCACGTGATACTAAGTGCTAAAAATTTGTGTTTGTAGCATTCTGGCTGAAATAAAATTCAGACTAGTACAGGCACACCTTTTTTCACATGTGCCATGTTTTAGTCGGTGCCTTTTTGCCTCCGAGCCCACGGTGGCCCTATGCCTGTGCTGCAGGCTGTGGATGAGCAGTCCCTGACGTTTTGGTAAATGTTGAGAATGGGCACTGATATATGTTAGTAGCAAAATATCGAGTAAAGAAGAAGTTGAAATAAGATACTCCAGGAAGAATAAAAGCAATTTTAATATGTGACTTTAATAGAAAACATGGCTATCACGGAGGATGTGAAAAAAATAACCCCACCAACTTGTAGCCCAAGGGTGCATTTGTATTGCCAAAAGCATTTGAGGCATGGCTGTAAGGAGAATAAGCTGGTTCTGTGGAGAAGGGGCTGCTCGATTGTTGTCAGACCAAAACAGAGTCCCGTTTTCCTTTCAAACATGGCTATCTGCCTAAGCTTGTTGGCCATATTATTCCTTCATAAAAACTCTTTCTTGTATTGAAATATTTGTTTTCCTTTGTATCTGTGAAAGCCCTTCCTGTAGTTTTTGTGACTCCTTCACTTCACATTTTATTTCCCCTTCCCGTTCCTGGCACTGGCTGTGTTGAATGCTGCCTCTTTACGACTCTATTCATTACCCAGCTCTGGAAGTATGTTAAATACCGTAACTCCATTAATTTTTTTGCGTATCGTTTGTGTGAGACGAAGTGGACAGTATTGTAACACACAACCTTGTGACACGATCCAGGTTGTTTATACATTAAATTAGGTGTTTTCTTATTGCTGTCTAAGTAGTCTTAGGAGTTCTTCTTAACTATTTCCAACTATAGAAGAAATACAGGGCAAAAAATCGGTCTGAGGATGCATCCCAGCCATGCTCACGTAAAGCAGAAGAGTAGCGGATAGCCAAAAGGAGACAATATCCTTGTAGGCATTGGAGCTTCAAAGACAAATTCACACTTCTTAATGGAAAATAGATTAATTAATCAATGACAAAGTTGTAGCATTTACATTCTGTTCCAAAATCAAAGCATCCTAATGCCAGGGTCAGTGTGCTACAAACACTGATTCCTAGTAAATGCGTGGGCGTATATCAACGTGGAATTTAATATTCACGAAACATATCTGACTGGGCTTTTTCATTAACAAACTGCATTGTTAACATGTTTACATGCAGAATATGTTTCAGACAACAGAGAAAGCCAGAGCTTAAATTCTTCCAGGTAACTGCACAAAGAAGGAAGGTGTTCTTCAGCTGAGAAGGGGTAAGTGCTTAACCAAATAACTGTTCCGGCTGTAATTCATATTGAAATCAGCGCTGGTCTCTCACTTTAATCATCAGGGCTTTGTGTTTTCTGTATCCAGAAGAGGGAAGGCTAATGTACACTCAAGCAGTTCCCAAATGTAGCCAACTAGATTTGTTCAAGGTTTCTGAACAAGTTAAAGTAGACAATGTTGTTTCCAAACAGTGGAAACAATACCAGTTCTCTTCAGTAAAGAGCCGCATAGCTGTTTTCTAGAGTCCCAACATCTTGAGTGCACAGTAAGTGTTTAGCTGTGCATTCTTTGCGTTTGTGGAACATGAAAAATTAAATAAAACTGTAAGAGAGAGAGTTTCTCTCCTGCTGTTAGCCGAGAACCTTGCTCAGGCATGCTGTTTTTTGAAGCTGTGTCTACTAAAAGAGCAAACCTCATCATGTGAATAATATTGTTAGGGAACGTATGTCTTGGGCTGCTCTGATACCTCTGCAGGATGGATGACCATTTCCTTCACTTCCCTTTAATTATTTTTAATTTAGTTGTAACTTAGGTGCACACAGTTTACTGTACTAGGGCCTGCGTCTAAAAGAACAATGGGGTTGGTTCTTGCACAGCGAGTATCCCTTCAGTGTGGGAGATCTGTAAGCGAGCTTGTAGCACAGGTCTCTGTTGTGTAGACGTGTTTCTTGCCTATGTTATAACTTCTTGCAACATATAACAGTGACTGGACAGAGTTCACCTCTCACAGAATTTGCACATGCCAGGAATTTTTTCTCCTTCTGTGTCTGAGACATTTTCTGCGGCTGCACCTCCAGTTAAACACCAGACTATAGCAGGTACTATTCCGAGTAGCTGCAGAGTAATCCAGCACCTTTGTTTTAGGAAATCAGGACCCTTTGAATTTTCTTGCTTGCTTTGTTTTATTAAATGTTCCTTATCTGAGATATTTTTTGAAATTAGGTCAGTTGCTTCAAAGTAAACCCTAAAGGCAGAAGAAAGAGCATTGGGTTATTCTTCCTTAGTAACATCATCTTTTGAATCTGTGCTGGATGCACGAAAGGCACTCTGGACTGTGGCTGTGACTGCTCTGGTGTCCCAGGAAGAATTTCATCCCGTTCTCCTCTGATCCTGAATGACGGAAAGGCTTCTGAGACAAACAACAACCACCTCCATCCCTCGTGGCTAGCTCCTCGTGGAGACTCTTCTCGACTGCCTCTGCAGAAGGGCCACCCTGGGCTTCCAAAGACAGACCGTAGATCGCCTGCCTTTGTCTGAGTGACTGGTTTTTCTTCCCTAAAGGCTTTTTTGGGAATACGATGGGTCTGATCTAGGATTGTTTCCTTCCTAAAACATTAACGTGGTCAGCGCATAGGATTGTGCTTAGCAAATGGAATGAGCAATGTTGGAATAAAAACGCTGTGGAAGACGTCACCACGCGCTGGCTGAGCCCTAACTGGGTACCTGGAACATGCCCATCTCGTACCTTCTCGCTGTCAGAGCTGGGTTTCAGAAACAGTGACTCAGAAGAAAACAAGCCACAGCTCAAAGAAACACAAGGAATCCCAGTTACAAGCTTCATGTGATTTCCCACATGCAGGGCATCAATGAAAGCTTACTATTTTTTGATGCAATGTTAAAGTGCACTTCTGTTAAGAAAACTGAGTTTGTGAAGCACCAAGGTGGACCTTGGGTCCATTTTCCATCACTTCTTTCCGCTTCAGACTGTTCTCCACTTCGCGCAGAAGAAAAATCTGTCTCCTTTCCGTAGCCTTCTCTGTGCAAGCTGCAGCTGGGAGGCAGGCTTGGCTGACGCTTTCATCCTTGGGCTGCAGCATCAGCTGTGCCCAGGGTAACGAGGCGGTGGGGTCGACACCAGCAGAGCCACCGCAGCCGGGGAGGTGCTTGCTGGGCCCGCTGCCATGGTGTGATGCCATGCACAGGGCTGCGGAGGCTTTCATGATCACCACTTATTAAACATTTCTGATGCCAACGCAGGTGAAGAGTAAGTTCTGACTCACAGCTCCAAATGCTGGGCACCTCTGCGGGACCAAAAGGTGCAAAAAGCAAGAGTTTTATTTTTCTAGGTTACTAAGTCACTAAGTTGCTGGGAGATATGACCGTGTACACGCAGACAAAGCAGTTCTGCTGATTAGGCTGCTGGTTTACAGCTTATTTTCTCAGTATAAGTTGCCTGCTGAAACAGAAAAAATTCAAAGATAATAAAGCTACAGTGCCTAATGCAGCTCCCCTGCCCCCCCTAACCCCCCATCAGTAGAGCAGACAGCAGTGCTAGTGGCTCTTTGTCTAATCTGTAACACCATACTGTATTTATTGAATAACTTCTCTATTTATCATACCGTCTTATTCCTCGCTAGCATTCTGAATGCAATTATCAAAGGTGTCCTCACATCTTTAAATCTCATTTAGAAGGACAGCCACAGCCAAAATGCTAATGAGCTCGCTTTAATTGTAAACATTGAGCACTGATAAGAATGAAACTCCATCCTCTGTTCTCAAAGAAGTTCTTACGTGTTTCCTACTTACACCGCTTTTTATCTGATTCTCCTTCACTTCAGTTCTGAGGCAGATTAATAGGCACTTGAACTGACAAATAACAGTACTACATCTGCTTCCCAGCCTTTTGACAGACTTTTGAGATTGTGAAATATTTTGGGAAAATTATTATTGGAAAAAAGATTACTGAATGATCAGGTGGACAGCAATTTTTCAGGCTGGAACAAACCGTTCCCCAGCATTCACATGAACACATTGGTAACTTGTACTTAAATGCTGATGGGACATTTTTTAGAATGTGATAAGTGTGAAACAGCCTGTAGTTTTATCAGTCTTGGTTGCTGCCCACTCCTGCTAAAAAAAGGTTGATTGTGATCATTAAGCTGCAGGTAGGCAGTGCCTCTGGACTGTAAAATAGGAATGTTAGTGCGCAGTGATGAAAGCAAACTTTGCTCAACACCTGTCTATATATATTGCAGGTTGCAGTGGCTGCCCAGTTGATCCATTTGCTCTGTTGTCTGGGAAGAAAGAAGTGGTAAGTAAGAACAGCTAAGACCAAGTTTTCTTTTCTTCTTTTTTCAAACTTATTTAGATTACAGCTGCTTTTGCAGCTCAAGGAATGGCAAGAGAGAGCTAACGTGGGGAACTGGCGTGGCATGTGAAATGTCACCCACTTGTTAGCATGTTCAGATTGTATTCTTTCAACTGCATTTCTATTTTAAGGAAGTGATAAAAAAATCGTGGTTCTAAAACCAAACTGGGCTACTTTTTGTCTGCAAATAACTAGATTTATTTTTGTGGAATATGGTGAAGGAAAAAAGCATGGTATTAGAGCTGTCAGAAAAAAAATACAGAAATGACTGCCTAAAGCATAACAAAGTACTGTTTTAACTGTTATTTGGATTGAAAAGAAGTGAGATTTTACGTCATGATATTCAGTGGTATCGGATACTGGAAAATGTCGAGGATATGATTAATGAAACATTGGAAGGGAATACTGTCAGTTCATGTGTTAGCACAGATAGCGTGTAAGGTCTGTGTGCTGCACTGTGCCTGTGTCAGGCGATTCTTGATGGAAACATTTTCTTATGCCAATTCGGTTTGATACACAGAGGTAAAAGGAATACATTAGTCCAATGTAGTTAGCTCAACTATTGTGACAGTACGCAGAAATCAACTGGTTTCTCAGTAACTTATTAGCAGCTCTTCCATTCGATCAGTAAGTCTTTTTCATGTCACTACTTCTTCCTCTCTCTATTCTTTACTATGTGTTTTATGTTTGGGATGGGGTCGATTTGTTGTATTTCCTTGTTGGTGGGATTATTGGGGTTTTTTGCTGGTTTATTCTAAAAAAGTAATTGTTTTATTTGAATACCTAGTAGGCATTTCAAGTAGTTCACTGATGTTTCCTGGCTCCAGCTCTTCAGTGGCACTGCCCGGTGCTTTGCTTGGTTGTGAGTGCAAAAATCCATGTTTGGGACTCCTTTTCTCTCTGCACTAGCTTAGAAATTAATTCTCTTTATTAGTTTGTTTTGTCTGTTATTTAGTTTTGCTGTGTGTTAAATTCAAGCTTGTGAGCAAGAAGGCTCAGGGATCCATAGGAATTAACAGTGAGCACAGTGCTGGGGTTTTTTTAGCTTTCACGTATTTATTTTTTCCTTTATTACTAAATTAGTTGAAAATTTACATCCTGGCTAAGCCTGATAACTTCTTAAGAGAAAAAACCCCAAGGAAGTGGCTGGTGCCAGAGCAAAGGCAAGACCTGCTCCTAGCAAGGCTGAATCATTGCTGGTATTTATTTAAGTTGTTGCCTGTTCTGTTGCACCTCGGGCTTTGTGGCTGCCGTGGAACAGTTTCTGGGGCAAAATTATCAGCTCACGTAAAGCTACTGAATGAATTTGTGCTGGCTGAGGGTCTTTCCTTTCCTGTCTCTACATAATGTGCTTCTGTGTCAGAAATTATTCATTTTGAGGGGGAAAACCCCCACGTTTCTTCAAGCTGCATATAAGGATTGCTCTGTAACTTGGTATTTACTCCTGTGAAGTATGTGGTACATATTCATATTTACCAAGTCATACAGTTAGATATCAGGTCAGCTGATAAATCCCTTTTTGACATAAAAGCTGTAGCACAGTGATGAATGACAAGAAAGTGATCTGTGTTTGTAGAAAAGCTGATAGAGAAGGAGACAGTGAGATAGAAAGTGGGGGGGGAGGAAGCCTGGCTGAACCCAAAACTTGTTTTGGAGCTGCTTAAGCAACCTCTAGGCACATGTACGGTCACGTTGGTGGTTGTTGCAGTTATTACCAGCTGGTTTTGAAAATACTGCTGTTTTCTCGAGTGCTTTTATTTCATCTTGGTTTGACAGGGTCTGTTCCCCTGGAGGTGAGATTTTTTTAAAGCTTGCTGTTTTGTAGCTCTTATTTCAGGCACAATGTGGCCTTTCCGTGAGCTGTCACGGGTGGAGAGGTACAAACAATACTGTCCAGGCATGTGCAAGTGGTAGTTCCTATTCTCCTTGTTAAGCCAAGCAAAATCAATAGATTTACGACTGTTTCTGGTTTAAAACTGAAAAGCACCGACAGTCTAGCCCTGCAACTCCGGCAGTGCTGTTACAGTCCAATGAGTCACTGAGGAATGCAAAATAGGGCAACTGCATGACACCTAGTGTTGCTCAGATAATTCCCCGGAAACTTTAACTCTTTGAAATGCTGCAGTGAGAGACTGAATATCGTTATAAAAACCAAGGGAGCCCGCTTTGGCTTCGATTTTCTCGCATTTTATTTCAGAATCTGAATGCCATTGATTTCTGTCTGTCTCCCCCTTAGGAGCGGGAGGTTTCGGTTTCTTCTGGAGCTGGAGAGGATGTCACACCTAGTTAGTATTTTCCGAAGGCGAGGAAAGACTATACTTATAACGAAGGGAGCAGACACGATGGTGTGAGAGGATTTGCCGCCAGGTTCATGGAAACGGACTGGATTACAGTTTGCGCAGGCATTAGTTTTCAGACCTTTGCAATATGCATAGCGTATTTTGACTTGCCACTTTCGGGAGGAAGCTATCTCCCATTTCAGCACAGCTCCGCGCAGGCGGATATCCGAAGCGCCAACGCTTCCCCGAACGCGAGCTCCCCGGCTGAGCACTGGGCGCAGGCACCCTGCCCAGCACCCTGCCAGCTAGGGAGGGGACCGGGCACTGCGGCACCTGGGCTGGCACAGGGACGCGCAGAGCGCATTGCTCCGGGCGCCTCATCCGGCAACGGCAGCTGTCCTGCCTTTGGACCCGGACCGGTGTCTCCAGCTGAACAGAGCTCCTTGTTGCGGCGCGAGTCGGCACTTGCTTGTCCTCTGCCCGTCAGCTAACACGATCCTTCCCCGCGTAGTTATGTCTTCGGAGTTCAAAAGTAAACCACTATTGGGGTTTTCATTGCCATGCATATCTGGCGTCAAGTGATGCTGGTCTTTTACAGCGCGCCTGTCGTCAGCCTTCCCACAGGCGCAGCCAATACCAGCTGCTGGGGAATGACGCAGTTAGCTGTGTCACCCCACTGCTCCGCTCCTCTGCAGCACCCAGGTTTTCTTCTGAGTGTTTTCTCAAGATGTTAATGTCTGTATTTGGGCCAAGGTAGAATTCTTTGAAGGGACAACTGTAGCATGTAGATGATCCTTGTTGCCCAGCGATTAATTAACAGTAAGTAGCTGTGGCCAGGGCTCTAGCAAACAGAGTATCAGGTGGCTGTAAACTATCTTCTCAGCTGTTCCTCTTAACAAGAGTCTGGATCTGGAGAAAGCTGACAGCTTTGGTAGCACTTCAAGGATCTAGACGGTTCTGCTTTCATCAGTCCTTGATACCAATCATGCAGGATGGGCTGTTCCAGTAATACCTCTGCAAACCCAAATGTACTAGGCAAACGCTGTAAAGACCTCCAGTATTCAAGCCTACCTTCGCAAATCAGAGGTTGACTAGGGCTCATATGAGTAATTTTATATACATACCTATAAAAAACTTCCTCCTCACAGGTGGTCAACTCTTATTCTATGCTATTTAGTCACATAAAGCAAAACCAATAATAATACAGGACGTACCTGTGGGATCCTGAGCACCTCAGGAACAAGGGAGATGTTTATTACGAAAAAATGTCCTGCTGAATTCTTGAATGAGGAGAGTTTATTTAGGAGACATAGAGTTCGTTTGTCTGCTGAAGTTTTCAAGCTCCATTTTCTCCAGTGAATGCATCACCATATAGTAATCATGCAGGCAGAATCCTTCGTTTCCATACTGAGCGTAACAGAAGAGCTGTAAAAGTACTGATGGCATCTGTAGGGCTGGTGGTGTCCAGCTTATTCTGTGTCTCTCCATGGTGAGAATATGTTGCCAATGCAACTTCACATCTGAATTTCCAACGAACTTTCCTGATCGCGTTTCACTTAAGAAGCATTTGTGCTGAGCAGTTATTTTCTTTTAGAGCTCTTTAAATGCTGAACATGTATAAATAAAACTCGTTTAACAAGATGGAGGTGTTCTGGCATGGGTGGGGTTGGGAGGTTGTTCTGGCATGGGTGAAAATATGAGAATTTGCTCCAAGCAAGAGGAAACCCTTGTTGAAACAAGCAAGAGTGATTTTCTTCCATATGTTCTGAGATCTTTGTGTATCTTGGGATCTGCTCTGGATCTCACGCCACAGATAAAGAATATATAAAAGCATAGTTTGTGCTAATGGAATTACAGAATAACTTTTCCTGCTAACGTGGAAGGGGAGGTACTCTTTTCTTTGTGGAGCGCCAGAAAACAATATCCTCCTCTGCTGCAGTAAGACATGAGTGATTTCGTCTGTGACTTTTCTTTCCCAGCAAGAGGAGGAGGAAGTGCGGCTTATTGACGTGGGCAGGGATAAAACATTTTCACCATCAGCTATATAAAGGATTATGATTGAAGGAGTGATTAATTATACTCCCTTAGAGTGGCTGCTAAGTGCAGGCGAACCTTGTTTACAGGAGCATCATACCAGCTCCAGGTGACCCTGCTTCAGCAGGGGCATTGGACTAGATGACCCACAGAGGTCCCTTCCAACCACTACCATTCCGCGATTCTGAGCTCTGACACTGACTTCTGGAGCCTGGGCATGGGTGCCCTGTCTATGAGCGGCATTGCAGGCAAATTCTGAAACATCTGGCACTGATGTTTCAGCCGCGTGGGTGCCAGATGTGACGGCTGCGGGGCAGCTTCACCTGCAGCGCTGACCGACCTGTGTGGCAGAGGGAGTGGAAGAGACAGACCCTATGGTGAGGCTTTTCTGGGTAGGATTCACTTCTCCCATCCTTTCCACTGAGTTTTTGGTCACACTGGCTGAGCTAATCAACAGCCTTAGAAGCCTGGAAAGGTAGAAGTATTATCCTTGGCTCCCCATGGTCACCTTCCCCCTTTTAATGTCCCTCCCTCTGGCTTCCGATATTGGTGAAGCAAATAAGTAGGTCTCTTCTAGGTTTTGGTTTAACGAACAGCTGCTTCCTCCTCTTGTACCTGGGCTAGGTCTGTCACACGTGCCTGGACCTGTGCTGGCAGGATTTAGCCATATAATGTCTTATTTTCTAAGTTATTATTTGTTAATATTACAATACATGTCAAATGTGCTCAAAAGGGGTCAGGAAGGAAGAGGTTCAAACAGAGAACCTGCATGAGATGGGTGAGCCTGACCTCCCTGCCCCTGACTCAGCTTCGCCTGCAGCACCAGCTGCGATAGACCTGCAGATGCCCACTGCTGTCTAATTACACTTACACTCTTGTCAAGTCATTCAGCAAGCATCATTCTGGAGCTTGAAACTCTGGGGTCTTCCTCCACCTTGTCCAGGGTCACGTTCCCCTCCATGCTTCCACGGGAATGAACCAGTAAAGACAAGAAGAAGATTGTGTTTAGCACACATGACCCAAATTAGGCAATGCTTTGGGGGAGAACTTTCTTTACTAAGGTCTGTATATTTGATTGCCTGTTTGGTAAAGGCAGTCAGTTAAATCCAGAAGTGGAAGAAAGTAAAACAGTCCTCTGACTTTTTGCTGAAAGGACATAAAATGAATTAAAGAAAGGAAATGCCTAAGGTTTGGAAAGAAGAGGAATCTTTGCTTTCACAACAGTTAAAAGTGAACAAAAATACAGGCATGAGATGGAAATATTTTTTTTTTTACTGTGTAAATTGCACAAATAAATCAGCTGTGCATTTTAAAAAATATTCAAGAAATCAACTTTGCAGAGAAAGGAATAATTCATAAAGATTAGTAAAAAGCTGTGTTCAGGGACAAATTACTTCCATTCCATTTCCATCTCTTTCTCTCTTAACTTCATCATATTTCTCACGTACCCTGTTGCAAGTTGAATATTTTGGCTGCACGTGTATTCTAATCAACATTACTTTGTTAGTCACAGATCATGGCTCCCTGGCCTGAGGTGGAAAAGCCTGAAACCAATAACTATATTGGGGACTCTTCCAAACAAAACCAGAACATGGCTGGGAGAGAAGGAGAAAATCACAAAGGTAACGCGTGCTCAGTTGTGAGTTACAGAGACACACAAGTTTTGGGGCTCCCTGAAGAAGATGAAAAGTAATTAAACCATTTTTTTAAATGTTCTATTTCATCAGGAAACGTGGCTTCACTTGGAAATAAAGGGGAAATTCAACCTGCGTTCTCCACAATAGCCTTGATAGATGAGACAAGGCCAGAAGAAGATGACCCATGGGCTCTGCCAGAACTGCAGGACACTGGCGTCAAGTGGTCAGGTAGCCATTTTGCAGTGAATAAGTTACCTGCATTCATTTTTTCCATCACTTCTGCTCTGTTTGTCTCGGTTATTTTTCTGAAATGATATTTGCTGCAGAACTGCATTTAAGATTTGAGGATTTTTCATATGCAGGCTTTACACTCTGTCTCACCTTCCCCAACAGTGAACAGGGATGTAATATTTAGTCATTTAAGAAGAATCTGGAAATCATGCTGCTTACCCTCCTTAAAACACAAGGAGATAACAAAAACGATCCAAAACTAATAGGGTTTTATACCCAGGCTGCTCTTGGTCTTTCTTTACTCAGCAGGAGGACTGTGTAAAACCAAGGGTCAATCTCAGACTTCATAAGGCTTTTGTCATATACCAAAAGTTTTTGCATGGTGAAACTAGGTAAACAAACTACCTGCTTCTGCAGTTAAAATTTGATTAAGAAGAACATTCTTTTGGGTTTAATCACACACTGGGGTCACAACACTGTCTTTGACTCTGTTGCCTGTGCTTGTGCGCTAGACTGTTCCAGAAAGAAGACCAGACACATCAAGCAAGTCCTTTATGCATAATGTATTTGTTTTGCAGAACTGGATAGAAAAGGAAAAATCATTCGTGTACTCTACGGGATAGGGAAGTTTATTATGCTACTTGGATTGCTCTACTTGTTCGTGTGTTCCCTGGATGTACTGAGCTCTGCTTTTCAACTGGTAGGAGGTACGAAAATGCCTAAAACATCAAGAATCAACTATGAATGAGGCAGTAGATTTCATCTGAGTGACTAAATTACAAGTATCACTCTTCAAGAACATTCTCCATAGATTTATGTGTTGAGCTATAGATTCAGAAGGAAGTAGCTCTAACTGAAGACTGACCTTCATTTGTTTGAAAGGGCCTTTGTTTCTCAAATTCCAAAGAGCTTTTGATGTAAGGATTATTGGCCCTGCTTTCTTAGTAAGGTTACTTTAGTGACAGTTTACATGAATACATCTGTGCATAAATCTATCCCATGTGAAAGACATTTCAACAAGGTGAAATATGAAAATTGCACTCTTGATCAAAGCCTCCAGCACTGAAATGTCCCCCAAATCCTTTAAAGATTGAAACTATTCAATATTCTTTGTGTTTACCTGTCTCCAAGGGTTGAATTCTACTGATGGATTCAGAAGCAGTTATCAGAGAAATATGCAAGCTTCTGTGGAAGTATTTGGGATTTTTGGCAACACAGAAACCTACAGGAACCAAACTACTTAGGACTTTTAAAGCAGTTTTCCTTGATGCAGTGACCAAAAATATCAAGGCAGAAATAGCATTTAAATCTATGCATGTGTGAGGTTTTGTCCTACAGTCTTTCTGCTGATGACTGTGGTTTTATATGGTTCTCTGTGGAGTTCAGTAGAGCTTGTTCAGTCACTGAAATGAGAGAATATAAAGTATTCTCTGACAACTGAGAAGCTGAGAGTTCAGGACCTGAATTTGGGTCCTTGGGCTACATCATCTTGTACATCTTTTGGCTGGCAAGTGTGTCTCTATGCATATTAATTAAATGGTTGAATGATCTTTAATTAAACGCTCCGATAATTCCTATGGACTTTACCTTGCACTTCCCTTACTCTGAGAACATGGTTTTTGTAGGTAAAGCAGCAGGGGACATTTTTCAAGATGATTCAGTGCTGTCTAATCCTGTTGCGGGACTGGTGATAGGAGTTCTGGTGACCGTTATGGTCCAGAGCTCCAGCACGTCTTCATCCATTGTGGTCAGCATGGTGTCCTCCACACGTAAGTCTGCTTGCACTGTCTTCCTAGATATCACTCATAAATCTTGATCTGGTGTGAAAACATTCCCACCTGTGTTCAAGTTGTAGAAGCTTTGGATGTAAGAGCATAGACTGCAGGAAAAGATTTTCACAGCTGTTGCCCTGATATAAAATAAAATTTTAAAAAGTAATAATAATAATAATAGTAGTAGTAGTAGTAGTAATAGTAAGTCCACAACTGCCATGAAATCATTGGAAGCCTTGGCATTGAATGCAAAAATTTCGGAAGTATCTGCATACTTTTCTCATGTTATCCAGTTACTGACCTTCATTCTTTTCTGTGGCATCGTTACAAAATTCTGTAGTAAGTAGGAAAGCGCTTGGGAAAGCAGAGGTTTTATCTTACTCTGGCCCTCTAACATGTGGTGGAAAGGGATAACCATGGGCTAAAGTTTCAGTGGTGATCATGGGACTATGAGAGTACCACATTCACAGAATCACAGAATCACAGGATAGTAGGGGTTGGAAGGGACCTCTGTGGGTCATCTAGTCCAACCCCCCCGCCGAAGCAGGGTCACCTACAGCAGGCTGCACAG
>Ga0065711_1035659_pt1 | contig 22004 bp, 14 predicted proteins | sample Hoacrofraction12_FD_59098 | JGI IMG/M metagenome (GOLD analysis project Ga0065711, IMG submission 59098) | Hoatzin crop microbial communities from Cojedes, Venezuela - Epithelial fraction 12 v2 (version 2) | ecosystem: Host-associated > Birds > Digestive system > Esophagus > Crop | place... | reverse complement strand
CCAGGTCACGCTGAATGGCAGCACAGCCTTCTGGTGTATCCACCACTCCTCCCAGTTTTGTGTCATCAGCAAACTTGCTGAGGGTACATTCTAACTCTTCATCCAGGTCACTGATGAAGAAGTTAAACAAGACTGGGCCCAGTACTGACCCCTGGGGGACATCACTTGTTACCAGCCTCCAACTAGACTCAGCGCCACTGATGACAACCCTCTGAGCTCTGCCATTCAGCCAGTTCTCAGTCCACCTCCCTGACCACTCATCCAGCCTACACTTCCTGAGCTTCCCTACGGGGATGTTATGGGAAACCATGTCGAAAGCCTTACTGAAGTCGAGGTGGACAACATCTATGGCTCTCCCTTCATCTACCCAGGCAGTCATGCCATCGTAGAAAGCTATCAGATTGGTCAAGCATGATTTCCCCTTGGTGAATCCATGCTGACTACTCTTGATAACCTTCTTTTCCTCCACTTGCTTGATGATGACCTCCAGGATAAGCTGTATCACATTTCCCGGGATGGAGGTGAGGCTGACCGGCCTGTGATCCTGTCATTTACTATGGGGTAGTTAATTTACAGTATTTTAATAATGAAAACTGCATTTCAGGCAATTGTTTGGCTGGGCTAATGATGCCAGGGGAGACTTCTTGGTCAGCAGGTATCCATTTCAGCTCCGAGGAAATGTACAGATAGGAGTTTTCTCCCTAAAATGTGTAGATATTTTTGAAGCCATTCCCTATTCTTCTATATGTACAGAACACCGTAGTGAACAAAGTCTTTGTACTAAATATGAATGCAGTTGTTGTTTCTGAATAAGTGTTTTCCAAGCAGCTCTTGCACTTGCTGCTGTGCAATGCGGCTCTCCCTGCGAGCAGCCAGCCCAGCTGCAGCTTTCCCCAACATGAAAGCAGCAAGCAGCAGGGCTGGAGGAGTATTTCTGAATTTTCCTGTGCTGCACCAAGCGAGTTACAAAGGCGGCTACAGAAAGGCATTGCATAACTATTGTCTTACTTTCACTTACTCTGTTTTCCACACTTTGCTGCGCTTATTTTATTCAATAGGTGTTTGTGTCAAAACAAAGCATATAGATGCAACTAAATTTGTAAAAATATGGATACTAGGGTGAATTTTTGTATGCCAGGAGGAAAATTTCTGTATTTCCCTATATGTATGAAACTAGGTACTAAGCAATGTACCAAGAAAAACAGACACCCGGGACAGAAGCAGAGCCGAGAAACCCACATGTCGTGGTTTAATCCCAGCTGGCATCTAGGCACCGGACAGCCACTCGCTCACTCCCCTGCTGGTGGGATGGGGAGAGACTTGGAAGGGTAAAAGAGAAAACTCGTGGGTTGAGATAAAGACAGTTTAATAGGTAAAGCAAAAGCCACACACACAAACAAATCAAAACAGGGAATGCACTCACTCCTTCCCAGCGGCAGGCAGCTGCTCAGCCATCTCCAAGAACGCAGGGCTGCATCATGTGTAACTGTTGCTTGTGAAGAGAAACGCCATTGCTCCGAATGTCCCCCACTTCCTTCTTCTTCCCCCAGCGTTACATGCTGAGCACGATGCCACACGGCGTGGGGTGTCCCTCTGGTCAGTTGGGGTCAGCTGTCCCAGCTGTGCCCCCTCCCAGCTTCTGTGCACCCCCCAGCCCACTCACGGGTAGGGGGGGTGTATGAGAAGCAGAAAAGGCCTTGACGCCGTGTAATTGCTGCTCAGTAATAATGAAAACATCCCTGTGTTCTCAGCACTGTTTTCAGCACAAATCCAGAATGTAGCCTCATACCAGCTGCTGTGAAGAAAATTAAATCCACCCCAGCCAAAACCAGCACACCATGGATACTTAGTAGCATAGTAAATCATTGGTGTCTACATCTGATTTTGGCCTTCCAGAAACCTTTTAATTAAATTTTTCTACAACTAACTGCAACCTTTTTTTTTCCACAAAATACATGAATCTGTGCAGATATCCTAATCCTCTTTCCTTCCCAATTCACTGCCTCTTTTCACCACTTATCAAATACCTGATTGCTGGAAGGTTGCAAGCTACTCAGAGCAGTAGCAGTACTAACCTTTATTTTGAGCTCTGAGACACCAGTGCCAACTAAAAACACACACGCACAAAAATCACCCAAATGAGGCACAAGAGGTGTGTGCAGTACTAAGGCTCTCAAACTTCTTGTAGAAACCAGAAGCTCTCATATGTAAGACTGTTTTGTTTTGTTTCTAAAAGAAGGAGAAAGGGAAAGAAGAGAAAGGGAGAGAAGAGAAAGGGAAGGAAGGGAAGAAGGGTGGAGATACATACAGTTCATATTGCAGAAGATAAACTTTTGTAAGGTGGAACCTAAAATTCTCAAAAACATACAAATTGGCAGTCAGAGCTTATATAAATTTGTAAATAAAAACATGCAATACTGTTAATTCTTGTCTCTAATTGTGAAGATTGAACATGATAGCAGCAGCAGGAGTTCTGAGGTGATAATGAGGTTTCATATGAATGACTTTCTGGCTTGTAAGGACAGAAGGACATCCTTGTGCATCCTTCACTGAAAACTTCACAAAAAGCAGGGCACTGGCCCTATCTTATGCCAGGAACAATGACAAGCCTCATAAGGCACCCTTATGTGCCATTTTATTTGCTTATTCTTATAAAATGGGGAAAAAGGCTCAAATTCTGCAGTTATTTATTATGAAATAATATTAGACAGTATCTAATTAAACATATTTTCTAACAAGACGCTCTCGCATTTTGAAATGGAATTGATTCAAGAATGGAGAGAGGTTCTGTGATGTTATTTAAAATATCTCGCTTACGGGTAATGAGGAAGCAAATCTTACGCAGATAGGTAAAGACAACTTTTGGTAAGTATAATGAAAATCTTAGTCTAATGCAAGAATTGTCATTAGTCTAGATCTCATAAAACGAGAAAGAATAATAATGCAGTTAAAGTACTTATTTACAGAAGAAGCCACAATAACAGTGATATTAGGGTTAAAATTTTTACACACATGCACACAGGCACACACACATGCACACTTCATAGTTTCTCTTCCTTCCCCTAGAGATTGCTCCTCTGGGCACTCAGATCAGTTGCTTGAGGCTGCTGGAGGGAATGACACCAACAGCCACCAGCCGCTGGCGTCCTTTCTCGGGAGAAACAGGATGTTAATGGTGGTGGTTTATTCTTCCTCTCCCCAGGATCCACTTTGAGTCATTTTTGTGTGTTAGCTAACGCGCTTTTACAGCTTTCTTTCTCTTTGCTGGTCTGCAGCTTCAGGTTACATCTGAATATACTATTTATAGTGCCATTAGTATGTTAGCTACTATTTCTTTTATCTCCCCTAAAATCAATTTTATCAAGCCAGGTCTGCATTTATTTTTTTTTTAAACTAAGCATCAGGGAGCTGTTTATATCCATAGGCACTCCAGTACTCAGCCCATACCCCACCTCTTCTTTAGTGTGTAGCCCTGTAACGTGCTACTGCTGTTGCTAGCAACAGGCCGTAAGCTTTGCACTGTGTTTGCATGGCCTCGGGACCAAGGCTTGCCAGGCATGCTCTGCCTGCGCTTGTCCTGACCTGCCTGCAGCTTTGGTCTGCTTGGTGCAACTGTGACAGCAGTTCCTGGTATTAACGGCCATCTGTGTCTGATTTGTTTCACTTTCATTTATCGTTGCACAGTTCAGCTGCAGTTACATGTGGAGAGCAGCAACAAGCCGTTGCTCTAGGTGGCATGATATATTTCGGGCTCTAACACGATGACACAGTGTGCAGAAGTACAGGCCTGGTAAACAACAGAGACTTTGCGATGTGGAGACCCTGGACGAGGGATTGCAGGCAGGGGCAATAGGATGTTGTGGGAGTGTTATGTGGCTGACACGATATCAATAAACCAGGAGCCTAAAGCGTGGTGCAGAATTGTGCAAAGCTGCATCGGCTGAGGCAGGAGGGGGAAATGACCCTTCCCTAGCCTGTGCATGATAACCAGGTCAGCTTATACTAGCCTGAAATATTCTCCTTATCGTAGATGCCTCTGGATTTGAACAAACTGAGTGCTGGGAGCTATTAGGAGCTGTTGCCACATTCTCCACAATCCAGTGTAATGCATGGCACCGAGCCAGGCTGAAAAAAGCAGCTCAGTGACTCAGAAGTTTCTATTCCCCTACTGGCAGCAGTTCCAGCTTCTTTTGCAGCTTCAGACAGAAGTCGAAGTTTCACTTTCTGATTCCCGTTAAATTGCTCACAGATCACATGAGGGCTGGAGCACATAAAAGGGAAGTCATAACAACAGTGAGCCACAGTCCTTTGGCTTTGAAGCTACCTTAGGACAGGTGAGCACAGAAGGAAAACCATGAGGTAAGCAAGTAACCCTGTGTCTGAAAAATGCTTTTTTGCTATGCCATGGGAAAGTAATGCTTATTATTTATATAAATGTAAGCAGTGAGCAACTTTGGCAGTCCAAACAGGAGAAAATACTTTACAGAATATTTACCGGAAGAATAAAAATAAAATAAGGATGCTATTGAATATTGTAAAGTTATTGCTTCTCTGACAAGGGCCAGTCTCTGTGAACAGAGCTGACAGTCAGTAAAACTGTGTGCATGCAGTTCAGGGATGAAATCCAGGCTGCAGCAGTAGGTGGTGCCCAGCCAAGTGGGTGACCGGCAGTGATGCGGCTGAAAATTTACGTTCTGATCTCTACTACTGCTAGGACCAGCAAACAGGGCAGCGCAGGTTCTGGGTTGCAGCTTGGAGCATAAGGGCATGGAAGGGAGGCTACATTTTCTGAAGACTGTCATGCATGCACAGAGGCACACATGCGCACACACACACTCAACTAGGGCAAAGCCAAGATGTTTATGACAAATTTGGAAATTTTGTTTACCAGTTATGTGTTGACCTAAGTTAAACTGTGTTTAGCCTACATCACAAGTCTGTTTTTGTGACATTCATGAATATTCATTTTCCTCAAATGCTTTTTCATGAATAACTCTGTTGTTTTCAACCACAAATGTTTTCGTGGTTCTCAGCTGAGGCAATAAAAAGCAACACAGGTTTCATCTTGAATTGAGTGGGATGACTTAAACGCTTCAAGCTGTTTTCTGCAATATTTTGCTGATTTGGGAGCCCATATCTGTTCTTCTGTGGTATTCACCTGTAGCCGAAGGTTTCTAACAAGATAGTGACAATAACAGGAACTTGCTCTCACTTCCTCTGTGTCCCAGAAGAACTGTAATTACCTGAAATACAGCTTTCTAATTAGGAACTGTTGTTAACATCAATCAAACCCATCAGCTGGACAGAGGAAATTATTTGAGAAAGGCAGAGAAGTCTGCAGCACAAACTTATGCATTAACAGCATTTATAAATTTCTGTCTGACCTTACTCCAGTCCCCTGAGTCAGATGGTTTGGGTAGAAATTTTCATTCAGTGTCACTTTCCCCAGTGTCCTTCTTATTGTCCCAGAATCTGCAAGAATTGCTCCCCAATTCCTCCCTGGTTTGCCTTGTCCTCATTTTCCAGCCTTTCCACTCACTTCTTTTTTTAACCCAAAAGACATCTCATTCCATATATGATTTTGCAGTTGAGCAGCAGGACACGTTATAGCATGCAGGCTGTTAGACCCTTTAGGTTTTACAGGAGGGAGAGCAGAGAAGTCTTTCTAAGAAAGAGGGATTTGACCGAGAAGCCTCGGCTATAAAGTCGTGTATAATTCCTTCTTGAAGGGAGAGCACAAAGAGGACTAAAGCCTTATCTCCTCTGCACTCTAAATGATTGTCCTCGGTAGGCAGTCTGCACAGAGGCAGGGGCACAGGCAGGCGGTGGCAGGAGGGGGAGCTCCAACAGCACCCTGCCCTGGCTGCTCCCAGCCCTGTCCCAAGAGCCATTGACCTGTCCCCACGCACACAGAGAAGCACAGAGCAGAAGGGCAGGCGGGGGGTCCCCAGTGCCCAGTCGGGGACACAAGCCCCCAGCCAGCCCTCGCAGGGCTGCCCCAGGGGACTCTCAGCCCCACAGGCTGGGGGGACGCCCAGCACCAGGGGTCCAGAAGCACCTGACAGTCTGAACTGCCTAGGGATGTGGGACACATGATGGGGTGCGAGGAAAAGCATTCGGGGATTGAGCAAGACTTATTGCAGGATGTCTGGGGAGGGGACCAAAGACAGGGAAACGAGGGATCTGGGTGATTTGCTAAGGAACAAGTGCTGAACATAGAGAGGGATAAAGCGGTATGAAGGACCCACTTCTATATAAACAGGGTCTGGTCGGTACGCGTGCGTGCATGTCTGTATGCCTGTCTGTAGGGGTGAGGCACCTGGGTAGAGGGAGGATCCCTGCCAGCTACCGGATGTGTAAATCCAGTTTCTGGGGATCTATAGGGTCAGGAGTGAGTGGTCTGTACCAGCGAGTGGAGTGGGGTTGCACCCTCAGGAGGCTGTACACCCAAGTGCCAGGAACTGGGGAGACTGCTGGGATCTGGGACCCAGCTACTGGATACACCAGTATAATCATAACATAAAAATGGTGCTATGATCTAACAAACAAGCATATACAAATGCAGGAAATTAAAAAAGAAATTTATAAGCCAAACCATAAAATACACAGACACGGGAAAGGCACTAATATTACCCTCTTCGTATTTTGGGGAAGGCTTTTTATTTGATTACCTGTTTTGGGTAGGCTTCAGCAATTGTTCCCAGCATAGGAAATAAGTCCCTGAGGCGCAGAGGTGTGCCAGCTTTACCAGAGAGACTAGCCCTCCTCTTTGATATCCAGACCACCAGCTCTGTTGCTGTGTAAGAGGTGCCCTCATACACTGGCAAGGAGAATTACTAAAATAACTATTTGGATCTTTAGAACTACAGCTTTGGCTTGTTTGAAGTATTGTTGACTAGTGGCACCAGCTGAGGTACTGCCTGCTTTTGAAGTACATTATGCAAAAACAAGAGTAACAAAAAGTGAATGGAGTATAAGTAAGTTTTTCTTTGATTTCTTCCAGTACTGTTTCCAAGAATGGCTTGAAGAGCTCCCTGCTGCAGCTAGAATGTCATTTTACATGGACTTTGCTGAAGCAGGATGTGGATCTCGATGAATTAGAGGAAACAATAGGTGATCAGATCAAGTTTTTAATAAAATCCAACATCACAAATTATAATCTACAATCCTATGTATCCCACCTAAAGAACATGGATGAGGAAGCCCTGAGAAATCTCAAAAAAGCTGAAGAAGAAATTAAAAAAAATCACCCAGATGAAATTGCCAGGAGAAGTCTTGTTACCTGGGGGAACTATGCCTGGATCTATTACCACATGGAGAGATACAAAGAAGCTCAAGCTTACGTCAGCAAAGTGGAAAGCAGCCTCAAAAATCTTTCAAGTAATGCTCAATGGAAGTTTCAGTTTCCAGAAATCTACGCTGAGCAAGGATGGGCATTAATAAAGTTTGGGGCAAAATACTACCAGAGAGCAAAGGATTGCTTTGAAAATGCTCTAAAGAATGAACCCAACAACCCAGAATTTAATGCTGGCTATGCAATAGCAATGTATCGTTTGGAAGATTTTTCTCACAGACAATGTGAAGCTGTAAGCCCGTCCCTTCAGCCCCTGAAGCGTGCAGCGGAACTGAATCCAAAGGATACTTTTATTGCAGCATTAATTGCATTAAAACTTCAGGATTTAAAGCGAGCTGATGAAGGGGAGAAGTACATTGAAGAAGCAATGCAGAAAACCCCTGATCTTCCTTATTTCCTGCGATATGCCGCTAAATTTTACAGAAGGAAAGGAGAAATGGACAAGGCACTGGAGATTTTGACAAAAGCTCTGGCAGTGTCACCAAAATCTACCTTTTTGCATCACCAGATAGGACTCTGCTACAGAGGAAAGCTCTTTCAGTTGAAAAAGACTACAAGATATCCACCTCAAGAGCAAGTGGATGAACTCATCCGACTTTCCATTTTTTATTTCAAAACATCGACTGAGCAAAAGCAAAAATTTTTTTCTGCCCACACTGACCTAGCAAACATGTATGCGCAAGCAAAGAGGTATGAAGAAGCAGAAGCGACATTTCAGAAAGCGTTCCAGATTAATATTCTGTCCTATAGTGATGAACAAGAACTCTACTACCATTATGGCAATTTTCAGCTATATCATATGAAATCGGAATCTAAAGCCAGAAGGTATTACACAGAAGGGCTGAAAATTGAAAAAGATTCTCATGCAAGAAAGAAGTGCAGACATGCACTGAAGAAATTGCTGGAACAGAGAATTCGGGCAGGTTTAGAAGATGCAACAGATTTTGGTACACTTGGACTCCTTCATAATCTAGATGGTGAGAAACATGAAGCAGTTCTGTGCTATGAGAAAGCAGTTGCATTGCATCCCAACAATGAAGAATATTTGAGAGCATTATGTGAGCTACAACTTTCCATCTCAAACTAAGCTCCCAAAAGTCCTTCACACAAAGAAAAACCCAAATGCAAGGACGTTTCCATAGACTCTCAAAACTTTTTTTAAGGTTGAAGTTGTAACCAGATGAAACACCTGGTGGCATCACTTTCTGGTGATAATGTAGAAACTGCAGAAGACAATTGTTCATTTGTTTGTTCATTCACCAACAGAGAGCATGCTTGGATAGTCTAAAAAATAGCTAAGCTATCTTAGCCTTCAATGCTAATAAGGACTAGTATAAATGTTGTGTTTAAGTGATGAACTGTGGAACATAGAACTTATAATACCTGGAAATCAGATCTTACCTTCTACTGAGAAAAAGATAAGGTAATCATATTGTAGTATTTAATCTATCCACTTGAAAGGCATGTTTATACACAAATGGAATTTCTGATGCTTTTTCAAATATTTAAAAATGTTCTTTTTTTAGTGTTATTTAGAAGAAGCTTCTGTTGAAGACTTGTTCAGTTTACTTGTATGTTGTTTAACTATGAAAACTAACCACTGCTTGGCTTGTTCACTGTAAAGCTGATGAAACATGTGTTGTTGTTGCAAACTATTAAAGAACATTGCATCTATCAGCTGTTGCTTCAGGTATCTCTCTGCTGATCAATCCTCACGTTAGTAGATGAAAGGGAAAAAGCCATTCGAAGAAGTAACAGGGATAAAGTTATGGCAGGATACGAAAAGGTCAGGAGATAGCAAAAGGCAGTCTTTGGGATGCCAGAGACGGCTGTCTGTGGCCATGCTTGTGAAACAAGCCAGGGGTAGAAAACACGCACAAGATATGTGAACTGGACATGGAAGGCAGAGTGCAGCTAGAGCAAAGAGTTGCAGGAGCACTGGAGAACGGAGCAGCAGAAGGCAAGGGGCATGTGGGAAAAGCGGTGGGTGCCACCTACCTGAGTGGAAGAAAGTCCTGAAAGGACAGAGAGAATGGGTAGAGGAGGTGATTGTCTTCAAATATGCAACTAAAAGCCAGTATTCTTTACAACAGGCTGGACTAATTTCACAGTATTGTACCTTGGTATAATAGATTGTGGTGCTCAAGCAAAACTAATGTTGCACTCCTAAAACACTTCTGAGCCCTAGCCAGTAATGCAGAACGCAGCAAACTGGTGACAGGGTCCATCAGGAAGGATGAGTGGTTTTGATTCCAGCCATCCTGCAGCATTCCTGCACCCACAATAAAGGTTGCATGTACAGATGGGATGACGGTCCTGAAGGAGTGTAAAATATCATGCCCAGTCATGAAACGTCAAGAAACCTCTCCCTTAGCTTTCCTTCAAAGATTCTTTCACAATACAACCAAAAGTGATCAGAAGCTTAACGGTACACATCATACAATCACACCTTCTTCCTAAAAAAAAGGGTTGGGGCAAAATCCATCCTTGTTTTCCAGCCACCTGCCAGCTTATCTCTTACAAACGACGGTGGTCCTACCTATGGAAAGAGCAGGGAGGGAGGAGAACAGGAAGGACTGGGAACAGGACTCATACACCACTCCTGAAAGCTGGTAGGAACTACAGTAGGGTTGAAGTCAGGAACTGGTGACTACCTGTGGTGTTGTGCTTAGCCACGTGGGCAAAAGGGTACGTTGGGCAACCCCACTGCCCCGTGCAATCTTGCAGCTTCTAACATCAGCATCATTTCCACTCAAACACTCCTGCGGGCATGGAGGGCAGCAGGGAGGAATTTGAGGACAAGGTGGTGCAGGTTCCCAAAGCTGTGGTGGCACATGCTGGAGGGCCGTGCTCCTCTCCACACCCTGCCATGCGGGCCTCTCCTGCCTCTCTCCTGGAAAAAGAACCTTGCAGAAATAAGGAGAAGCAATAAGGTATTTCGAGAAAAATGCAAGTCTGAATTCTTAAGAGGAGTCAAGAGTGGCTCAGTCTTCTCCACAGCAAAGAAAGTCACTGTGAGGTATAGTGATCAAGAAATCTATTTCAGGCTCCTCAGGTTCCTCAGGCTGCGGAGGATGGTGCTGGATGGCAGCAGTGCCCGGGAATGCTTTGTGCACACCCCCCCTCCCAGCTCCTGCTCAGCACCGTGCCCGCAAGGTGCCGTGCTGGTCCCCGCAGGGTCGTGCTGCTCGTGGCCTGGTGTGGGGATGTGGGCGAGTGGCTGAGCAGTGGCCTCGGGAGGCTGATGGAACCCAGCACGTCCTCCGCAGTGCCCAAGTCCAGCGGGCAAAGCCAGAACCCCACAGGAGCCGAACTCCTCTCAGTTCACACCCAAGTGTGAATATATCGCTGGAGCCTATGCTAGCAGAGCAGGGAAAGAAGGAGTGAAGACAACCCTGCAGGAAGTATTAATTTACAAATCAAAAGCACCTTCTAAATTATATAGAAAAGTACTTGAATACACCAGAACAGTCACTTAGAAGCAGGCATTATTTATTGAGGCCATCCCAATCAAGGGCTTTGTTGTGCTGACCGTGAAGTGCTGTTAAGCTGAACTTCAACAAGTTCTTCCTTCTCACATGGATTTGTGACACCTAAGGTAGCAAACAAGGAATTGCTGTGGCAATATAAAATATAGTCACCATATAGTAGCATAGACACCTTTCTTTTTCAGGAGAGGAATTGTCATCCAATGTCAATCCAAAATGGCAGAAATGTTTCAGGCTCAAAGTCTTCTGATTTTTGTCTTGACAACAGGCTTATTTTTCAAAAAAAGGTACTTGACTTTTCCAATGCTGTTTCCACACATTTTTTCAAAGTATAATTTATTAAATATTCCAAAGCTGATCTGATAAAAATTATGGCTAAAACATAAGCAATTTCAAAAGAATGACAATTTCCCCATTTCAAACCTCAAGGAATGGAAACAGATGTGATAACTTCAGCAGTTGAAAGCAGTTTCACTCACTTGCACTGAGCTGTTCACTGCATGGAACAGAGTATTATCCCAGGCAGGACTCATCCGAGGTAGGATCCGTCTGTTTCCATCCCGGGAAGCCAGGCAGGCTCAGCAGTGCCGGGCTCCGTCCGAGCTGGCAACCGTCAGTGGCTCAACAGGGCTGGTGGGAACATGCAGTGTTAGCCGGGGAAGATGTTCACAGCTAGTCCAGGTAGCTCTGCCTGCTGCTACACTGTGTCATGCCAGGAAATGTCCTCTATGGAAAACAGCCTGAATATTATAATATCTGAAAAAAAAATTGCAGATACAATAAATAATTTTTTAAACATGGTATAATCCAGAGACTTCCATAATGCACTGCCTGAAACATTTCACATGGCAGGATGAAGATGAGCTGCTCTGTTTGGGTTGTGCGGACCAGGGGGTAGAAGTTTGGCAGGAGGGTTTGCAAACCTGGATTATATTCCTGTTTCTTCCACTCGCAGTTCATTTCTTGTTATGCTTCCTTCCTTCTGTTTCTGAGCTGGGAAGGTTCATGACAGGGCTGGTTTTTCACACTGGGTTTCATGCACAGAAAACATCATTCTGGTATATAAGCTTTTGCCCGTTAGCTTACTTCAGAGCATAAAAAGTGTTAGAAAACACTGAAATAATTATTTTCTAATCATTTTCTGCAAAAGGTCTGTGTATAAAACCAGTTAAATGTTTTCTGCCAAATTAGATATCTAAAACAACTTATAATTAAGGCAGTATTTCAAAACAGAAAACCCTATGAAAAAATATCCTTAAACTAAAAAAAATTATTAAAAAATGCTAATAATATATTACATGGTATTGTTTACTAGGGCACAAATGCATATAGTATTATTCTAGCAGGCTTTTATAATATGCAGTTCTGGCATGAACAACTGCTAACATGTCATGACACAATAAAAAACGTAACTAAATTTTTGTGAAGTAAGTGACAGCGGTAAGTCATAACTTGTTGAAGCAGCTTATCCTCTTTGTAGACCACATACTCCCTGCTTTTTGATATGAACTTTTGCATTAAGATCTATACCAACATCACTACTAATTAACAAAGCCACCTGTGTTTTTCCTCCCAAATGTGCATATTTTTCCTAACTCATTATGGAATACTCATGGATATTTTTTGTCTTTTTTTACAAACGTGTGTTAAAATCAGAAGTATGACTGAGGACTCAGTTGCCACACAGAGCTGAAAAAAGGTTATGTTACTAGTTTTAAGCTGCTTTTGTGCTCCCGTCTCTTAATCTGTGGGTTGTGCACCTAAGTCATGGTACCGTCTCTCTCTACACTTCTGAAGCAGCGCAGAAAGAAATGCTTTGTTTGAGCACAGACAACAGAAGTAAAACAATTTTAATATGTCATATTTGAAATATGCATGAATAACAGAAGTACTTGATACACATACTATTCATATATATATAAAAATACATTATACAACCATGGTTGTACTCTTGATTTAAATCAAATTGGCCAGTATCAGTCTATGTTGCTGCTTTCTCTTCTGAGGCACAGACTGGAATAGGACACCTAGAGCAACCATTGAACACACTGCAGATTAACAAAAACTACTAGTTCAGCATTGATAAACATTATTTGGACTCTGATCAATTCACTAATGAACGGAATGCCGCTTTATACAGCAGCAAAACCCAGCAGTGATTTGCATTGCAGAATGTGAAGTTCCTCCGTGGCTCATAACAGTTTCATTCTGGAAATGCAGAAACATCCCATTATTTATTAAATCAACACATCGGTAATTTAGTCCATGGGCTACACCGAGTCTGTAGCTCCCGTGAAGCAGCCAGCTGTAGTATATTCCTCACACAAGTAGCAGCAGACCATCAGCAATTTGCAGCCGTTGTGCTCTGGCCATCCAGGAGAAGTGACCTGATCAGCTCTTCAGCTGGCACAGACGGGTACTTTGCACTGAGGACACAACTCATGGCTCCAAGAAGAGACAGACTTGCCACGGGAATACGCAGAATCAGCTTTGTCTGCCAACATCCTCTTTACTGATAGCCTGTGGAGTGGGCAGTTTCTCAGTCATCTGCTGGCATGGACTCTAAATGTCTTCAACAGCTGCTGATTTTACAGAAGGAAGAGGCTCTGTATCGGGAATAACATGAGCCTCTCCTCTGATCTCCTGGGCTGCCTTTAGGCTTCTTCCAACTAATGCAGCTAAAGCAGGTTTGTCTATTAGCATGCCTAGTCCCCTGGCACAAATTTACGTCTCTTTAGATGGCAGAGGACCCACAGCACCTCTTTCACCCTCCCAGACAAGGATCAGCTGCAGGATCATACCTGGAATGTCAATGCTTAGAAATTCAAGCTTTAAAGATATCCAGGGGAAAAAGCAGCAACCATCTCAAAGTTTTGTTGTAGGGAGCTTGGGAAAGTAGGTCTAAAACCATGTTTGAAATTAAATTGCAACTTATGTACAAAATTCAGGCACACTGTAAAAATAAAAGCTGCTTCAGAGGTGCTTTCAGCATAAATCACAGTTTCATGCCAGATGTTCTTAAAACATGGCTTTGGCATTTGTAACAGTTATTTGCAAAGAGTTTAATGCAGACTGATAAATGTGGAAGTCTTTTGGTGGTGTGTGTGATTAGTCCACTGAAACATAATAGACCAGGATACCAAAAAGCTTATTTCATTAGTATTATTTTTGACATAATTTAAACTTTACTGTTCAGTTTCAGTGACAGATTACTTTATAGTTTTCTTTTGATTACAGCCAGTTATCATCTTTGGGATTACCTGTGGAGTCGACATCTTGCATTTCGAATGAATCTGCAAACATCTGTATCTACAAACTCTTTATTTTCAGTCTAGCTTTCTTCTATTAACTTGATGTTACTGTTGCTGTATGTAGATCTTAGCCAACTAAAACATGACATAAAAATCTTATTGGAGAAGCCTTGTTTCACAGAAGTAATGTCTTCAACAGCATAACACTGCAGAGTCACCTCCGTCTCAGCCATGGCTGTGCGGTGCTGAATCCTGATGGCGCTTGTCATCTGTTGCTGTAGCTGTTTGTGTCCGCAGCCAAAAATTCAGCATCTTTTTGGTCTAATTCTGCCGTGACAGAATAAGCTATTACTCCATTTGTCCAGATGTGGTGTTTGGTGCCAGTATCATTGCTAAGGGACCGCAAATGCATTCTTTTGATTTTCTTTACTAGTCTTGCAGAACACAATAATATTGAACTAAATATCATAGAAAATCCACACAGAAGGAATGATGCGGTATAGCTGCCAGTTGTGTCCACAAGCCACCCTGCAGGAAAACAAACCATGGGGTTTTAAAGGCTCACCAGCGTTCTGATAATTTACAAATCCTGTGATCAACAGGAGTTTTATAAACTTCTGGAGTTATCACATATAAATACAATCAGACAATACAGATTTACATCACTATCGCTATACTTTTACCTCCCAGGTCAGGGAGAGATTTTTCCCCAGCAGGCAGCTAAGATTTTTATGGGCTTTTGTCTGGAGGTCAAACCCATGAGAAAGGGCACAGCAGTCATCACCACAATACTAAATAAATATCTTTAAACTGCATGGATTTAACTGGCAGTCTTTAGACATGCTTAGAGAGCCATGGGAATAAATAATGTGTGCATGAGATCCTCATAGAGAAATGTCTAGTGAGCTATATAGTAAACTCATGCTTCACAAAATAATTCCATTTTGCAACATTTTTTTGCTATGGAAAATTAAATTAAAAGCTTCAGAAGCAGAGACTGAAAAGGAATTGATGTGAACAGCAGACAAAATATGCAAGACGTATATATACATGGCTGATTGAAAAGGATCTCTGTCCTTCCACAATATTCAAAACTGTGTCAAGTTCTTTACACAGAATAATAACAGTTCAGCTCTCATCCTTCCTTCACTGTAATGGAACCGATGGTGAAAATGTTGGTTAGATATTACAGTGATGAGCTTGTGACCAAACAGTAATGAAGCTGACTCACCCATCTGTTCAAAGCAGTTTGGAGATGAAAAGATCAAGTCCTTCGCACAACATAAACCTTGGAATGTAACTTTCTTTAGCTTACATTTTCAAAATCAAGTAATTTCACAGCGAAATCTTCTGTTCCTTCTACTTGCACAATTTCTGAATTATGTGAGGTGGTGACGTAACAGCTCTTAGAATCCCCATTCCATACTGTTTTGTTCTTTAAATATCAACTCAGTCTACATGTAGAAATCATCCCATCAAGACAGGGCTTAAGTGGGATCTAGAGTCTCATGAAGGTTTACGTGTGTTATTTCTCTGTCCAGGGCTACCTCGACATTCAGTGTGCATTTGCTGTCCTTCCTCTCCTTTTGCATCACACCAACAGGTAAATCTGAAGTAGTGACAAGTTTATAGCAAAGTCATTTGTGAACTGACCTGCGACAGGTGGGCTCACTAGGTATGGTATGGCATGCAGAAAATACACGACACCCAGCGCTGATGATAAGGAAGAAGTTCCCACTACATCTGCCGTCACGACAGGGATCAGCGTTACATAGGCTCCATCGAAGTAGCCAAAGGTAAATGAGAAAGGCACAAGCAAGGGGAAGTTTTGGAGAACTGGCAGGAAAAGACAACAGAGGCCATCCATTCCCACAGCAAAGAGGTAGCAAAAGTACCGATGCTTCTTCAGACACCTGCAAATTTCAAAACAGAAAAGATAAAAGATTACAACTGGACACAGCATCTCAGCTTCTATGCCCTGGCATGCAGCACTTCAGTCTCTCTCTTATATATCTCAAATTTAAGACCATTTTCTTATACAGTCTTCAAGACTAAAAGCTCAACACTGATGAGCCCAGGTAGGGAAAGCTTCCCACCTACAGCTGCAGAAACATCTGGTAAGCAGCAGCTCGTGCTGCCTGCCTTGTTCTTCGGGCTGTGCCTAGTGAGGGGAGCCGCTCCACTGAGGATTTTGCAGCCCTCTGAAGCGACAATGTTCAAAGCAGTGCTTTATACTCCAGCTCAGCCAGGGGCTCTCAGTATTATGCAAAAAGTATTACAGTATACCTCTCTTAGCTGTCATCCTTCGCACCAGCCCTAAAACACTGGAGTTAGCATGAGCTTAGTAAGATAGCAATTCCCCTTCTCCCTGCCCCACAAAACCAATGATTGATTTTTCCCACAAAATGAATACACACAAAGAACGTGTCCTTTAGAATCAAAATCCTTCTGAATTTAGCCAGCCTCTACTGATGTTACAGATGCTGCACATAGATGTTTGGAGTGAGCTGAGTTAGCAAAGCATGGTGAGTTCATGTATACTGGAAAGTGTATAGGAATTTTAGGTCTGTCCTTTTGAGTATATGCCTGACAGTGTTGGGCCAGACCCTCGACCCTTTTCCGTGACTTCTGTGCCTCCCCAGCACCACAAAGAGATGGAAAGGCAGAGGAAGTAGATTGAGATCCTCTAGAAAATGGGTACAGAGGATCACGCTCAACATACCTCAGGCAAGGGGTTACATTTCCACTGTCAAATGCAAGAGCTTTGCACAAACACATTGTTTCTTCAGGAAAAAAAAAAAGAAATTAAGCCAGCTGAACTGAACAGACTCAGAAGAGACAAAAACACTAAATAGTAAGCATTTCTGGAAGTTAGACTGTGTAGGGTTTTTTTGAAGTTATACATCCTACAGAAAAAGTCCATAGTGTTAACTTTTATATATGTATTACACCTCACTTGAATCCAGGGTCCCACCAGCTTAAGCTTACACTTGCTTAGCTGCAAGTCATTACCTTCTGTCTGTTAGCCATCCAAAGGTGATATTACCAATGATGTCTATGACACCAAGTATGGACATGAGGAAGGCAGCCTGGTGATGACTCACTCCAACGCTCAAAGCATAAGGCACTAGGTAGACAAAAAGAGGGCTACAGCCATATGCCATAAATAAAACAGACACTGCCAGCACCATGAAGCCTGGCATCAGTAAAAAGTCATATTCCTTCCACGAACAGTAGCATAAACATTCATGAGACCACACTTTGATTAGAGGTGAACAGATGGACATTCGCTTAAAGTCTTGTTTTTGTGCTTGGGGGACATAATCCTGTTCAAGAAACTCAGGAGCAGTTTTACGGTCCTCCTTAAGAGCAATAGGCCGCATCAAGGCACCACAGACACAGAGGTTTAAAACAAAACCTCCCAGGATGAGTAAAGCTCCACGCCAGGAAAACTGCTCAATTAAGAGCTGGACCACAGGGGCCAGGATGAAGGTACCGATTCCACTTCCCGACATGGCTATTCCATACGCCAGTGCTTTTCTTTTGTTGAAATATTTTCCCACCATCGCAATGGCTGGAGAATAACAGAGTGCAAACCCAAGTCCTAGAAGAGAAAGCACAGTGCAGATGGCTTAGTACTGAGCATGACACATGGAACACATTAAATGAAATCACATAACCTACTTTCATTAGCACAAATGAATAGGAAGCTTTTTCCAATTCTGCATCACGCAGCTCAGTCACAGGGTGAAGAGAAATCAGGATGATTCCTTTCTTCCACTGTAAGGGTCACTGACTTGACAAACCTAACGGATCATCATTAGTCCACGATAACAAGGCTCAGAATTTGGTCAGCTAAACAAACTCCACGCAGCAGCTGCTGGGAGTCTTCACCATTTTAAATCCCTGCCTACAACTAAAGAGGGGGGAAAAGCCTCAGAAAACAAAGCCATGTCCAATTTGGTAAACAAATAAGAACCATCTCTTGAACTGGGAAAAAGACTGTGGTCTCTGCTGCAGAGCAGAGAGCAGACTTTAATCATCAAATGCTTGCCCTAGCACTAAAACATCTGTTTCTGCATCAGCCATGGAAATGAGTCCCTGACTAGGGTTTTGGAGCGTGTCCTACACTGAGGGTGGAACAGTCCCCACTGCCTTTGTCAGAACTTGCCAACAGAGGAGATAATCACCGGGTGCCATAACCAGCTTGCCACTTGCTCCTGAAAGGCTGCACTGTGCGGGCAGGCACTAAGCCTGCCGGGATGGGGTAAGTGGATTAGAGGACTCTGGGCGCAGATGCCCATGCCAGCACCCCTCAGGGGGCGAGGGGAGGAGCAGGGCAGAGAGCTGGGGCTGCACCAATGTGGGCAGCAGAGCCGGAGGAGCAGCCCTGCGCTGGACATCAACACTTGCGAGCTGTGAAAATCGTACTCTATTGGGCGTACACACCATTTATTTTTTTAAGTATGATGGCGGGGGGAAATCGGTCCCAGAAAAGCCAATAAATGTCCTGTGAAAAGTGGAAAGGCAAAGTTTGGGTCTGAAAATATTTTCATACCTCTTAGAAGGAATTCTGCTACTTTTTGCCTCTGCCCCATCTCACTTCTGCTTCACCCCTCACAGTTTTCAAGTCCTGCAGCTTTTATGGATTTAGACCTTCACCAGTTATGCTTCCACCTCGTCTCTGGGTTGGGGCACCACCTCTAGCCTTTACCAACAGTTCACCTCTCCATTAATAACTCGCCACAGACTAGAAGTTCACTGCTTGTAGAGTTGGCTCTTTACAACTCCCTGTACAAAGTGCAACTGCTTTTCTACCTCAGCATTTGCAGTGGTTCTCACTAAGGGAGCCTCAGTGGCATTAGCATGGTATGTAGCACAGTCCCTCGAGTTACAAGGAGCCTTTTTATTTGTTATGAACACATTTGTCAAAGATTAACATTAATACAGGAGTGACATGTGCTACAATAAGGATTTTTTTTTTTTTTTTAAACAAATAAGCTGTTGGCAGCATGTGAACTGCAGTAATTCCACCAACTTGTTACTAAACAGCAGGGGACCAAGTACAAGGGCTTATATCACCGTGGCTACCAGGTCAGTGTTAATAAGGAAGGAATGTCAATGTGACCATGGGCACCTCTCAAGTTCCTCTGTGCACCACAAACACAGATAGGAGTTAGGGCAGAACAAAGATATTTGTTTTCACCGTACCTGAATGTAAATGGAAGAGCTGCTACAGCAACGCTACCAGCCTGCAATTTCATTGCTTTTCAACTGGCACGTAATGCAGACAAAAATAAGGTGCACAGCTGAGGTACCAGGTATTCACCCAGTGCTCCTTCACCCACTTTTATGTTTTTATTTAAACTTTTTTTTTAATATGCAAATATTTTGGGGCAGTCTACAACTGAACTCCTATTACAACAAAATTCTACCAAATCACAGGCAAAAAAGGAAACTTTTTTGTGTATCACTTTCAACAGCAGTCCTTCCTGATCTCCCATAATTTCAGAACCTTATCCATAGTGTTCTCTCTCACTGAAGTTAAAGAGTTACTTTTGCAGGGTGCTGCATCTGGGCTGCATGAGACTCCGTGAGTGCTGAAGCTCTCACAAGGGCAGCCAAAGTCTCTCTTTCACAAGGAAGGGAACAGGTCTGAGTATCCCTATTCATCAGTGTGGTGGCAACATGACATGGAGAAGATATCACTCCTCTTAAAAGGAAGTACCTGTGTTGTTTTCCTGGCAGGAACAAAGGGGCTGAATGCCTCCTACCTGTAAGGACTCCCAATGACACGTAGAGATGCTCCAGGCTGGTGGCGAATGAACTCAAAATTAGTCCAGTAGATGCAAGCAGCCCTCCTAGCATGATACCAACTTGGCAGGATACATGATTACTGATTAAACTCCCAAGTGGGGCTTCAAAGAAACAAATTAAACTGGTAGTTAATGGCAGCTCCTTACACACAGTTCTTTGCAACAGTCACCAAGGAGAAGGAAGCAGTTGGCAAACAGGAGAAAATAGTGATCACAGCTACACAGAGTGGTCTTCCAACACCCCCCCATCACAACGGTGTGAGCACCAAATACCTTCTAAAAAATCATCTTCCTGAAAGTCAGGGTAAAACCTGAAATTTACAGTAGCTTTCTCAGCAGCCATTTTAGTAGATCAAAGTCATTAAGGGATGCAGCTACTCTGAAGTTTTGGGGGTCAAGAGAGGCCACAGCAACAGCCCAAACTGTTCATTACTCCACGCTTACAACACTGAGACCTTCCTCCACCTGGAATTCACACTTCAGCCCTCGGTAACTTCAGGCATCCTTCCTCACTCCTCCTTGGCCTTGTGGGCTCTGTGTCAGACCCAAACAGGAGAGGTCTCTCATCTTTTGGACCATGTCCAGGGCTTCTATTCCCCTCCTGCACTTCTCCAGTGTTGATGGCTCCCAGATCACTCTGCCTCTACCATGGGGTGTCATTACCAGCCCTCTCCCTCTCTTCTACCTGCAGTGCCAGGGCAAGGTTATCCTTATTTCTCCTTTTTTCCCAAGATATAACCCAGCTGACACAGGACAGTTGCTATGTCTCATTCCAGCTGTGTACCTGTGTTTTCACAGCAGTTCTCATGGATTAACCCGCTTCCACAGGATTAGGGCATGGATTTTCACCTAGCTGTACAGTTTTAAAGTAAATCCACAAGAAATTTGGTACAAGTGCTCAACTGATGCACGTCATTTTTAGTAACACTGAATTTTATTTCAAGGGAAAAGACTATTTGTAAACATACAAGTTTGCTCAACAGAGGATGGCTGTGGCTTGATCTGAAGGCAAGATGCACATCCTGTGCTAAGTCTCAAATATGATTCCAACCAAAAGGCAAAAGAAACAAGTGCTTAGTTAGTAGCTCTCAAAGACCTTTTGTCCCACTAGACCTTGACACCAGTACATTTCTGAAAACTTAGATCATCTGACAAAACAAAGTTCTGCTTCTTTTCTGTAGTGTGGAGACACTCCCTTCCTGCACAACTATGCTGGGGGAAGCAGCTTGGATATACCATACCCCAGAGGCCCCACCGTATCTATCTTACCCAGCTGACTCCTCCAACTTGTGAACACGCTAAAACCAGATGGAACTGAAGAAAAAGCAACCACATAAGTCTTAAAAGGGTAATACACACCACACAGCATCGTAGCACAGTCGACAATGGAGTGGATCCAAGCTGTTCTGGCATAATCCTGGCCAAAGTATGTTTGGAACTCCACAAAAAAAATGGAGATGCACCTAGGAAAGAAAACAAGAACACCAATTAGTTGAACATGGGATACTTGCCTCACAGAAAACACTAGTCTCACTCCTCACGTATAAAGGATACCCTCTTGAAGGTCCTCTCCAGCTCCCAGGAAAAACAAATCTGCGGTTTTCCCAAATCCCAGTGAGATGGAGAAATTATAAAACAGTCCACAGAATCACTGAATGGTCGGGGTTGGAAGGGACCTCTGTGGATCATCTAGTCCAACCCTCCTGCTGAAGCAGGGTCACCTACAGCAGGCTGCACAGGACCTTGTCCAGGCAGGTTTTGAATATCTCCAGAGAAGGAGACTCCACGATCTCTCTGGGCAGCCTGTTCCAGTGCTCCGTCACACTCAGAGTGAAGTTCTTCCTCATGTTCAGACAGAACTTCCTGTGCTTCAGTTTGTGCCCATTGCCCCTTGTCCTGTTGCTGGGCACCACTGAAAAGAGTCTGGACCCATCCTCTTGACACCCACCCTTAAGATATCCATAGGCATTTATAAGGTCCCCTCTCAGCCTTCTCTTCTTCAGGCTGAACAAGCCCAGCTCCCTCAGCCTTTCCTCATAGGAGAGATGCTCCAGTCCCCTCACCATCCTCGTAGCCCTCCGCTGGACTCTCTCCA
>Ga0065711_1004895_pt1 | contig 22004 bp, 12 predicted proteins | sample Hoacrofraction12_FD_59098 | JGI IMG/M metagenome (GOLD analysis project Ga0065711, IMG submission 59098) | Hoatzin crop microbial communities from Cojedes, Venezuela - Epithelial fraction 12 v2 (version 2) | ecosystem: Host-associated > Birds > Digestive system > Esophagus > Crop | place... | reverse complement strand
AATGGTTTTAAACTAAAACAGGGTAGGTTTAGGCTGGATATAAGGAAGAAATTCTTTACAATGAGGGTGGTGAAACACTGGAACGGGTTGCCCTGAGAGGTAGTGGAGGCCCCATCCCTGAAAACATTCAAGACCAGGTTGGACAGAGCTCTTAGCAACCTGATCTAGTTAGCAGTGTCCCTGCTCGCTGCGGGGGGGGTTGGACTAGGTGACCTCTGTGTGTCCCTTCCGACCCAAAACTTTCTATGATTCTATGATTCTATGGAGCCCAGGCCTGGAGGGTTCCAGCCCCGCAGCAGCCCACAGTAGCACTGCCTGTGCACCGGGGAAGGACCATTGCCTCCTCCACTGCTGGGTTTCCAGAGGAGACAGCAGGGAAGAGCTGGAGACAACACCGTGTTCAAAGACGCTGCAACACCCAAAGCCTTGCTCCCTCCAGAGGACCCCTGGCTGTTTTCAAGTCCTGCTGCACCCTCAGCTGGGGAATGAAAGTAGCTTGTAGTGGAGTAAGGAACAAGTCATCCAAGCTGGCTGGTCTCCATTTACATCATTATTACAGCTAAGCTTTATTTTCAAAGAAACTTGGCAAAATATTCCTAAACTGCTCTCTATTGTGAACAGCTGAGTTCCCATTTTTATTGCTGAAATTGGGTGCTGAGGAAGGTGACTGTGGCCAGGGGGTAATGTCAGGCGGAGGCTCCTGTGCCTGCACCCCACGCGTTGCTGTGGCTGTGATGGTGGCTGCCCTGGTCAGCTGCAAGCCCTGGAGTCTCTAGATGAGGGCAAGGGAAAGAAGAACCCAAGGGCAGGCTGAGCACCCTTCTCTCCAAAGCTAGTCCGGGTGACGCTCAGCTGTCGCCTGAAGCTGCAGAAGAAGCTTTCATGAGGGCAGCACAGGGGAAATGGTGCAGGGAAGCAGTTTCATCCCAGGCTGGGCTGTGCTTCTCCGGTGTGTGGCTCCAAACGTGTCTCTCCCCTTCCCTTGCGCATTAAAGCATTGCACGGCTCTTTTCAGCATCTGCTTTGTGCAAACAGGTATTTCTGCTGAGACTAGGGGCAGCACTTATTCGCAGAATAATCATTTTAGGCTGTGTTTGAAGTGTTCGTCCTTTTTCCTTACAATGATTTTCTCTGTTTAGTTTTGCTTGAAGCATTTCTTAACAAGCTTCTTCATCTTGCCTTGCAATCTCGGCAGCCATGCAGGTGGGCTGGGCCACTGCTGCTATTTGATGGAACATCCACACCTCTTTCCAAAAGATTGTCACAGGCCCTGGGCCCATGTATTTCTCAGCATCTGCTTAGGTTCAAACTTGTGAGCCTTACTGAAGCCATGTGCATTTGGAGCATGTCCAGAAAGTTCACAAAAGAGACTTTCAGGCCCTTATCGCTCCTAACTCAGCTGTGAGCTCTGTCTCCAAGCTCTCAATAGAATTTTGAGAAACTTTTAAAAAAGCTCACAGCTGCAGCCACCCTTTCTGCTGCTTGGGAGCCAATCCTCGAGGCAGTCAACGCAGGCACTCGCAATACTGAAGTTGCTCCGTATTTTCCTGGAGTCAGATGTACAAGTCAGACGTTTGACTTCCCGATGTACAAAACCACCAGGCGCTTGGGACGTCTTACTGGTGGAAACTTCAATAACTGCAGGGTGAGGGGCAGCTGTGCGTGGCTGGTTAGTAATCCAGTCCTTTAGTCTATCTCTATCTTAATTATTTAAATCTACAATACATGCTTCAGCTTCCATTCCTTTTAGAAATGTGGAAAGGATTAAAAACAAAGCTAGCCAAAACCTGCTTTTAAGAAACCAGTTTCCAGAATATTACCTTTATTTAAATGTATTATTCAATCTTCAGTTGCTCTGGTGTTTTGGAAGTGCTGTAAAACTGGGCAAATATTTCTGAAGATTAGATGTATCTTTTGGTACTTCGTCTCTGCAAGATAGTGTATTTTTTTAAAAGATAGAATAAGTGGTTTTAGAATTCGTGTGGTTCTCTTTTTTATTTTACATTTTCAGTAAGGGAACATACTTTAGAAAGCTTAAATTAATATCTTGACCCAGAGTAAAAATATAAAGTCCTCATGAAATTTGCAGAAATAGACTAGATAACAAATGCAATTAGATAAAATAAATGTGCAAGAAAGCCTGGGCTAGGGGTAACTTGCTGAAACTCAATCACTCCTTGTCAAGTTTGCACATCAAAAAGTTGATATTCAAGGGACACTAATCATCTGCTTTTGTAAACAGAAAATGAGACAGCTTTGTAAGAGATACAGAGTTATGTTTATTTCCTAAGAAAATTCTCTTAACCATTTAGTATGTGTAGCAGTATCACTTTTGAGTTTGTTCAGATATTCACATTAGTAAATTCGATCCCTGCACTGTACTTTTAATATCCTCTTCCCTTCCAGTTTTCAATTTATTCCAATTTCTCTGGTATGCTTTTCATAACTATAATATATTCCAATATCAGGCTTTATAATTACTTGGACTCTATTCATTTCCAAAGGTATATTTTAGGCTGTATTTCCTCCTGTGTTACAAGGAACAGACTATTGTACTGAAAAGCGATCTACGATGTGTGTGAAAATTATTGAAACAATAGTGTACGAAATCTGGTTTGATATGAGGAGTATCTGGGTTGGTGGTTGAATAGCATGGGGGAATTATTCAACTGAAGAAAGGTAGGGTGTCTTGATACATCTATAGACATCTCCAGACATCTCCTTTTTAATGTGCTGATTGGCAGATGGGTATTTCTGCCAGTATTATCTTCAGTTTTACTGAAATTAAATGCCAGCACTTCAGGGTATAGGATCTCCACACACTGGTGTTACAAAAACTGTCGTGCTTCGGATCTGGCTCTGGAGAGCTCGATGCTGCACAGACACAGTTCTCCACCGAGCAGCACTTCTGAACGCCAGAGGAAAACATCAGGCTCAGCTCTGCGACTGAGATAATGAACTCTGGTCCACCTGAGAACTGAATTTCATACTTAAATTTAAATATGTGAACAGGTGCTTACAGCTGGAGTGGACTGCACATGTGCTGAACAGCAAGTCAATGTTTAAGTGTTCTGATGCAGCATGGTGCCTGGTATCCTGCAAAGATGAGCTCTGAATAGCTCATAACAATGATACAAACATAAGTTATGTGTCAGAAAGATGCTGAATCTTCGGTCTGAAGAGTAAATACCTTGCAAACATGAGGAATAATCACAACATGGGTATTTTTTAAAAGGAGAAAACTGTAAACTGTGACCAAAGATTAGTGGAGGGTGAATGTAACTACTTGCAGGATCTCTCGTTTCTCCAGAGTGAAAAATCATGACATTTATGGATTGGAACAGAAGAAAAAAGCAAATTTCAGTATACTAATGTTCAGAAGACAAAATGTGTAGTTTGTTCAAAAATATAAAGGACTGCAGCAACTGTAATTTTTGTAACATTGGAACCTGGTTAAAATGCGCACTGAGGAGAAGAGAGGTAAGAAAAATAAAACATACCTCTTCAGGTATCATACTGAGGGAAAGGCAGATTGAAAATGCGGTGGGAGTTGACAAAAGATACCAGCACTGATAAAAGGGTTCTCAAGAAAAGGCACTGAAGTAGTGATTTTTGAATGAAAAAAAGGCATATACTTCGGAAAAAAGGAGCTTAACAATGACTTTTGTAGAACGAATGAAATAAGAGGTAGTACAATGAGCAGTGGAAGTGGATCAAAAGAAAAAGTGATCTTCTTTTCCTAAACAGAACAGTTACATTCATTGAGATCATAAACCAAATAGCATAAAGAGGAGGGAACGCAGGAAGGTGGGGAGGGGTGGTGCAAACTGAGCCGGAGGGAGGAAGGGAGTGCTGTGAGCAGAGTCCTGAGTTCAGCGTGTCACCACAATGGCATCAAAAGGGAAAGAAAAAAAAAGGAAATGAAGGAAAATTGCAAATTATTCTTAGTTACCATTCTGAAAAGAACAAAGTTTTTGTGGGAAATAGGTCATGAAAGAAGTGAAGAGCTGAGGACAGAAGGCAGGACCTTTGTTTGCAAGTGCAGCATAAAAGTGGGGTTGTTCAGACAGAAACACTATGATCAGAGAGGAGATTTCCAAGGCTTGAATGGACAGTCTGCTGCTTTTCAAAGTCTCATTGTGTCTAAGATCAAAGGATGGCCAGAGCATTGTTGTATCATAGCTTACAGCTAAAAGTCAGGCAGGTTTTGAGACAGGCATTTTCATTATTAGATGGAGGATTAACAGCTGTATTAACATTTACAGCGATTAACATGCTTAGGAGAGAATGAAGATGTTGTATAATTGTTTGTTTTCTTGTTTTATACTGTTTCCCATCTCTGGGGAATCTGACTGCCTTCCATATACAACTGATAGCTGAAAGCTGAAATCTGGTGGGTGCCAGAGGGTAGCCAACATTCCCACCACAAAGCCCTGCTAGGTGGGAGTAAGCGGAGACATTTTTTTCCGTGCCATCCATATGGCCCCTGCACCCACCTGACTCTGGGGACTAGAGCCTGATCTATTGTCCCCCGCCCCTGAGCTGCTCAGCCGCAGCTGCACACTCTCACTGTGAAGGCCCAGGGCAGAGCCTGCCCCTTGTCCCATGGCCAGCCCAGGGAGGGGACACCCAGCAGGGCAGCAGGAGCAGAAATGTCACCCCTCTGACACCTGCCTGGGCTGACAGCCACCCCTCCTGTTTTCCAAGCTCGGGAAACACGAAGTGACTGCGCATGCATCCATCCACAACCATGGACCAGGCTCATCAAGTGCTGAGTGTATCCTGCAGCCAGAGACTCCTCAGACACCCCATGCTCTAACATTGGCAGGCACCATCCCCTTTATTGTGCCCAGATCGTTTGCCACCATCGGGCTGCTGTTGGCCTGAGCTGCTCTCTGAGGGATCTCTAGGGCTGGAATCTCTAGGGCTCCCCACTGCCTATGGGCACACTGAAACATCCACCTCAGGATGGGTCCAGGAGGTCTGGATAAGGCTGCAGAGCTTAGATTAGGTACTTAGAAAGTCAGGCTGACTATGCCTTTCCTGCAATATGGAAGTGTAGTCTTAACTATAATAAAATAGAACTCTGAAAAAAGTATTTTCTAGAAAAATTTTTTTACTCTGGTGTATCTCTTCAGTTCTATGACAAACATCCTCCCTACAACTGAGGTGCTGAGGAAACAATTTTCATGGAGTAGTTTGGTCAGTAAGCTTGTTTATGAGTTTATAATTAGGGTTACACTGATTAAAAACTGGAGAAAATTTAATTACAAAGTCCTGAAGATCCATGAAATCAACATTTCCTACCTCTTAATCTAACAGTTGATCATCACCTGACTCTAAATACTTTCCCTGCATTCACAGCAGAGTAAATGTACAAACAATTTTCTCAGCTGAATTTTAGGCATTTAAGCTATGTGATGTGGCATTAATTTATAATTCTGTCCTGTGCAATATTTCACCTAAACATTAGCAATTCCATCCAGCAAGATTTTCTTTCTGACCCAAAAGGATTATTACTGAATCATCTTCTCTAGAAATAAACAATCATTAATCTTCTGAAAGTGAATCTATGAGAGTAAACAAAATCATTAAGAAGTTATATGGAATCAGAATATTTTTATTATCTGAGTGGTGCCACACCTAGGCCAGGAATACAGATTTTGGCCCTTCATTGTGCAAGAAAGTAGAGAATAAGTTCATAAAAGTTACTTGGTAAGTCTTTGATTTTTCTCAGATGATGGTCTGATTTCATTACCTTTACATACCAGTATACACTGAGCTAAATTTTCATGTGAGAAAATCACAGTCAGTGGCAGGAACATTTCTATTCGGCTGCAACTTCAAAGAGGGAATGAAAAATTTAGAAGGTGAGATCAATAGTTAGAAAATGAAATTCATCTTAACAAGGAAACTTAAGGCTTAGAGCTGTGCAAAACAGCTGGAGAAGCTGCGACTTTCAAAATCATACTGGATAGAGAAACAATAAAAGACTCAAATGAATGAGGAGCCTGTTCAAGCTAAAATGAAAAAATAGTGGCAGGAAGAATCTCATCCTTCCTGCCCCCTTTCCCAAATAACTGGAAGATAAAAATCAGGCACCGTGTCTCAATTAACCTTCCATCCCAGGTGTACAGGCCAGGTGTATCTGCAGAGCACGCACCTTCCCATCGCACTGCATCCGTTTCCTGGAAGCCCTGTTAGTAGCACTGAGATGTAACTTGGGAGCTGGGCCCACAAAGGGAAGAAGACGCTGAAGAGGAGTTTTCTATTTCCCAAATATTTGCGTCATTCAGTGGGGGTATTGTAGAAAAAAGGGGAGCCAGTGGTGGATCTCCAGTCCCAGACAGAGGCTGATAACCAGGAATGAATTCAGTTGAGGGCCACCATGACGGTGGGGAGCTGGAGCACACTTGCCCTGTGAGGAGAGGCAGAGGGAGCTGGGGACATCCAGCCTGGACCAGGGATAACTTCTGGTGGACTGAACAGCCACACCAGGTGCCTACAGGGAGGCACGAAGGAGGTGGAGCCAGGTCCTGCACAGTGAGCCATGAAGGAGGATGAGAGACAGCAGACATAAGCTCAAACAAGGGAGGTTCAGATGGGATATAAGCAAAACGTTTTTCCCCAGGGGGACCGTGAAGCAGTGGGGTAGGTTGCCCAGAGAATTTGCGCAGTCTTTACCTTTCTAGGTTTTCAAGACCCAACTGGATAAAGCCCTGAGTAACCTGGTCTGCCCTTAGAGTTGACCCTGCTTTGAGCAGAAGGGTGGTCTAGAGACTTCTTGAGGTCCCTTCCCACCTGAACTTAACCTGTTCAAAACAAACAAACAAACAAAAAATAAACCCACAGGTGAAACAATTTTCTGTATGTCAAGACTGAGGTACGTACCTAACCCTAAGAAAAGTTTCTAGGCAGTGGATGCCCCTTTGACAGTTGTACCTCCATGCACAAAAGCCTGCAGATACAGATTTCACTTCAGCATCCCTTTTTTGCTTGCTGGCTGACCTGTCCCCACCACTCCCAGCGCTGCTGCAGCAGTTCCAGCTGAGATAGACACCCATTTGCCCCTGTGTGCAGAAGAGAGAGTCCATGACTGGTGCACAAAATGTGGCAGTACTGAGTGAGGGAATACCCAAATCCATTTGGGACTCCAGTCTGGAGTACGTAATAAGGCAGATAATAAGCTAATAGCTACTAATTAATTTCCCTATATTGCAACTAGTTTGTAGGCTTTTCTGTTACTTTGGAAGCTGCTCTACACCTACCCATTCCCAACAAACTGCTGTCCTGTGTGACTGATTTCTAATCCTGCAAATTAAATGAGCTTAATTCTTTTATAGTGGCAGATTCCACATGTTAAGAACGGGAGTTCCCGGAGGGAGCCGTAATGGCAGGCTCCAGATGGGGCAGTGCCAAAGTATGAAATGATAATCCTGCTCACGGGTTTGAAGATCAAATCCTATATCCCTCTGAAGGACGTAAGTACGATTTGATGTCTAAATCCCAAAGCATTTTCCTCAACTGCTGCATAACCCTATATACTGTAGGAACATGAAAATTCACCTCTGTGCATGCTCACAGATGCCTTATGCTTGACAATATCGAGCATTTTGGCATCTGTGTTACACCTGAGTGCTTTCAGGTTTTACAAAGTGGATGCTGTGCCATCTGTCTCAGCGTGGATGTTTGGTGCATTAGACATGCTCTCAGCCTAATGCCTGGATCAGAAATCGGGACCCTCGCTTGAAAGAGTGGAAAGGAAAAATCCTGAGTTTCAGACCTTTTCGGAGGACTGTTGATATATTATGCAGTATCTGAGTAAAATGCTAACTGGGTTGTAAAATGCTTACAGTGGGATCTGAAATGCAGGACATCCCCTTCCTGACACGTTCCCTTGCAGTGAAGGTAGCAATCCAGGTTCACTGCTCTGAGCTTTCTTTGTGCCTTGGTTAGTTCTGCAACCATGACTGCATAGTGACTCATCTTCAACACATGGAACAGACCATCCTCAGCCTGGCCAGCAGTTTAGTCTCCTCCGGGGAGGTAGCTCTGAAATTGTAGTATTTCAAAATATGCAGAGATGAAGAGAATGAAACTGCCTGCATCCTAGGTGAGTTAAACACTAGACAACTGCGTGAAAGGAGTGGATGAAACCTGCCGCTTTCAGGGAAGAAAGATTTACCCCGGGCAGCGGGTATCTCAGGCAGACTCCTCCACATGGGAGGAGATGGAAAGAAGGGAGAACAGGGATAGCAAAGGAAAAACCTGTTCGTCTTGGCTAGATAAGCGGCTTCCCCTTTGGCAGGTTTATTTTGTTATCCTTTCCTGAGGCACCTCTTCAGATGGGGAGCCAAGTTCTCAGAAACGGGACTGAGACTGAGTACCTTGTCTCTTTGTGATCTGGGCTGAGGTGTTTGTAATTCAGAAGCAGCATATAGCTTATTCCTCAGGAGTATTTCCCTTCACTTCAGGGTAGGCATAGATTACATACAGTGTTTGATCAGGTTTTATTTTAAATTGAGCCTCAGAGTCTCTGATGTTCTATAAAGGGCCAAGCACGCTGACGATGCTGTCTGAAGGACAGCCCTTATGCAAACACAAGTGTGCTGCCTGCAGCCAGCTCCCTTAATAGCTTTCCACAGCTATTGTATTTTCCACACTTTTACCTCTTGGGCACTTTAAAGTGATCTTTCCTTTATCCCACGTCTTTCTGCTACTCAGCCAATCGAGATGGGATGGACAAAAGGGTGCTCACTCCTTTACACCTCTGCTGAGTTAGCTGTGCTGTTTCAAGTACTCGTTCGTGCCATTGTTTGCTTTTAGTACGGGAAGCATTAAGGGATTTCATCAGTGTGATGTCTATTTATGGCTAATTTACAAAATACAGAACTGTTGCCTTAAGGAAGGCAAAAACTTGAAAAAAAGAGAATACGTCAAATTTGGAACAATGACAGCTTTTTAATTGACTCTTTATAGTGCTTAAACCACTGGGATGTGTTTCCAGGCAACATGTTGCCTAACTATATGTGACCAGCAAGGACATCTGCCCTCTTTAACTGTGCTTAAAATGATCCACAAAGCCTGCAGTCATTTTTAAAATGCCTGGAAGGGTGAGTAACCTCCTGCTTTATAAGTTTAGCCAGAAGATTTGCTGGCACTGACTGTCCTAGTCTATCTAACTGGATCGCTGACCTGACATAATGAAATCATCATGCAGGTTTTCTATTTCGCTGAACATTTTTTCCCCTGCCCTCCTAGAGAAACAAAGGCCTTTCTCCTTCAGTAATGTCCACTCCAAAACAGGCATGTCTTCACCTATCAGCTTTTGGTGAATATTTCCTCCCACTCCTAGTTTATGTCGTAGAAGAATGAGATGCTCCTTTCTGAACTCTTCTCCATTAAAAAATCATGTAAAATTGAACATTTATCAAAACGGTAATCAGAAATCCTGCTTTGCCTCCTTGGATATACAATTCCTTAACAGACCTGTTGCTCTGATGTGCTGGGGTGGGAGCCAAGGTGATGAATATTGCCCACAGAGCATTCACATGACACCTCTTCAGAACAAACTGCAATTCAAGATGTGGCAGTGCTTTTGCTACGGAAGCATAGGATGCAACACAGGCCATGACCACACTGCACACAGCTCTGACTAGGCCAAAGTTATACTATACTTTCCCAATTACTCTTGCAGAAGAGGACAAAAGAAGTTCCTAGGACAGGGTTAACATGAATCTAACACCAAAGAGCTGATGTTTTGCTTGAACAGCTCTAAAGCAAATAGGCTTGTTTTCAGCGTGCAAAAGAATACTCTGGAGGATGTAGATTACAGTTTCTCTGTTGTTTGGGCAGTATCTGTAAATAATTTAAGAATTTAGATAGTTAGGGCTATGTCCAGCCTGCTCCTCTCAGCATTTGAAGATTTCTCATGGGATAAGGGAAGGAAGAGGGCACTGAGTGTCTCTTGGTGAGAACAGTGTAATTGCATGCCATAACGTCATGAGCTGACAGTGGTGCTCAAAGCAGCAGCCTTGCAGTACACCCTTCCCGAGAAGATGCTACCTGGCCTTGCTAGTACATTGCCTTCACCCTCATGCTTAAAACTGTTTGCGCAATAATGCAGTGAGCCTTTTGTCCCCTCTCCCACTCCCAGTTCATATTTAGCTCATATCAGTTCCCTGTCCCAGTCTGCCACTCAGCTGCGTGTAGCTTTGTGCCAGGGAAGAGAGGGAAAACAGCAGGCAGGAGAAGTGGAGGAAGCCAGCAGGCTGTTTTTCTGGTGGCAATGCTGGCAAATGCCATCTTAAAGCACTTGCGAACTTGTGGCCTGGAATGGGTCATTAAGAATAATGTGCCTTGGAATTCCAATGATACTGCACATTTTTATGGTAGAAGGACAAGTCTTGAGCAAAGTTTTTCTCTGTGTTTAAAGATGATATCTTATATAATTAAAAAGTAAGGCACTTGCTGCAACTTCATGCTAGATTCTTGGCTCTTAATGGAGTAACACAATTTATTATAATCTCTTTTCTCCACGCTCCAGCTGCACAGGTCTTGGGTTCAAAGTACAATGTTTCCCTGGAAATTCAAACTGCAGCAAAGGATTTAGACTAGCCTTCAGCCAGCCAACTCTGACTGCATTGACCCAAACTCCATTTGAAGAAAGATGTTTCTTTAATTTTACCTTGAAATCGTATCACAGGTTGCATACAGCTTTCAAGAGAGAAAGGTTATTATTATAAATAGATAACCATGGCTTCAGGCTGCACCATTTGTTACTTCAATCTCAGTTAGGTCCATAATAATGTTTGTGCTCAGAAAATCCTCAAGAGCATGAGAGTGCATTTGTATGGCCTGTTAGGCACAAAATTGCCTGTTTTATTGGTGTGATACAGGTGCACCTTTTAAAAATTTTACTCCCTGTGTTTATATCTGCTCAACTAAAAAAATCACAAAACAGACATGGCATTGCCTAGTAATAGAAAGACAGTGTCTGCTAGTGCGAGGTACACATAATTTAATATGCCACTTAACATACTAATGTGCTACATTTCTTCAGCCTGCTTATCAGAATTCTTTCCTAAACAACATCCACACCAAAACAGAGCTGGAGACATCTGAGCAATGGCATTACATGAGGCAGTCATTAAATAAATAGCAGCTTTTCTTCCTTAAATGGTAGAACTCTACTACAAGGATATAGGTTAAAAAGTGTCCACACTGTGTTTCAACACACAAAACAACCTCTATTTTGTTCACCTCCACAGTCCTAAATCACACCATGATGTATCAGTATCCTGTGTTTTTGCTGGCCTTGGTACCAGTTATCAGCTTAACCGTAGGTATCACTATTGTCATCGCTAGCTCATGAATGTATATGTTGAATTTCAAGAAAGTGCATTGCTTTGCAGTGGTCCTGAAAATGAAGTTTAGATTTCATAGTTCAATCTATAATAATACAACCACAGCATAATCCAGCATAATCACCAGATAATTTGCAGGTCAGAGCAAAGCTTACTAGTTTTATGCAGGACCTTGAAGAAAGCAGCAATTCTTACTTTGGATTTTCAGAGTGGGAAGGACATGAGGCCTTGGTAAGAGCATGACAGATACTGGTCCCCGCCCGCTTTCACTGCTGCCAGGGTCACGTGCCTGCAGAAATCATCACTTCCACCTAGCAGAAGCAACATACTTACAGCCACTCCGTCTCCCTTCCCCTTCTTAAAATGTAATCCTAGTCTCTGAGGCACTTCATTTTCCCATGCATTCCTGCTGAAATCAGTGGGACCACTCATCTGAATAAACTGTGGAAAATTAGGCTGTTATTATTTAGAGTAAACATAGATAAAAGCAATGCTGCAAAGCAGCTCTGTGGTAGCTGAGTTAAGACTGAGTTAATGTAGGCTACTTAGCTACGGGTTAGATCCCAGTTCTGTTCAAGGATGAAGTCTTCTGATTGATCAGAAATCCTCCCTGGAGGTTTTCAGGTTTCTGCTGTTGTTGTGTTCCAAAAGCTTATTGACGTGTTTTGGAGTGAATTCAGAATTGTGACTCTAACCAAAGAGTCGCAGCCTTTTGATGTTTCTCACATTGTTACTGTGGGGTACAAACATACATCGTAACCGCTGCTGCCTAAACCACCGGTATCCTTCTTCCCCTTTTTTTATTTGTTTAATCTTTTCTATTTTGTGTACCTACACTAGTAGTAATATTGTACCTAAAAGCTAGGACAGCTTTGTACTTTGTAAATGGAAAAGCGTTTGCAGCAGTGGCAAATGAGACAAACTGGACAAATTCTTAAGGGACGTGCAAGGGTGGTTTTTTACTACTTATCTGGATGTGTACGAGTTCCAGAATTAAGCAAGGGTTTATTGTCATACACTGACTACATATCATCTATATATCAGAAACTTGGGACTGAAGAAGAAATGACAAGGCCATTCCACAAGACCACCTAAAATATCTGTGCTGGGACTAGAAATTGAACTGAAAATGTCCTCACCCTATGATAGTAGTGGCCAGAATCTGCTGGAAAGAAGAGAAGCCGCTGCCTGCCTCTTTTTCTTAAAACAGCTACTGCAAAAAATTCCAGATTACATTGAACTTCTAACAGTATTTTTAATTAGAACAGATTAGAACAGTGAGTATTTTTTTTAATGTGAGAATCTCAAAAAAAGCTGAATATAAAAGATTGTAAGCCTTCTACTTCCTATACTGGGCTGGGCGGGTTTATGTCTCCAGCCCTGTTGTCAGTCTAGCAAATTTTGGTAGCTGTCTTGGTTTGGATCAGCTTCCACTATCCCACCAGGTACCTTGGAAAATTCTCTTTTCTTTAGCTCTGGGCTGACTACATGTTTGTTTTCTGCTCCTTTCTGCCTGTTTTGGCACCTTAGCAGCTCCCGGCCTGCCAAGTCTGTCCCTTCCCAGCTGCCCAGCTCTGCTCTCCTGCACTTTTTTCCTGCTGAGCAAGTTCAGTTGCTGTCAGAAAAGGAACAACTGCCCTGTCTGTAAGATATGCCTCTTTTGCCAGAGCCCTGTGGTCAAGGCAAGGCAAAAAAGCAGTCTTCCTACCTGTTGCCCAGCTATTGATTTTCAAAGGAATGTAAAAAAACACTAAGTTCAAACCAGAAAATTAAAGAGATGCTATTCATCACAGTCCCACCCCAGCACCTGGGCTGCAATATCGTCTCTTTCTACTTCAGCTCTTCTTTCTCTTCTAAATCTTGTTCCTGTATGCCCATTTCTCACTGTCAGCCCAAATCCTTTTATATCTTCTATAATCTATATTAAAAGCATTTAATTTTTATTGAACTTTTCCCTTCTTGTTCCAAAGACTTGATGTTCCTCAAATCATCTTATTTTTTTCTTTTGCTCACTTGTAAATTGCTTTTCGTTCAGGAAGATTTTATTTTCTTTGCTTACCTGAAACTTGGTATGCTGTGCCCTTGACTTGAACACAGCTTTGAACACTGACTGAGGTATATCCAGACCAGATCCTTGCAGGGAGCATGCCCTGTAGGTGGGCTGAGATTGGCGTTGATTTATTTTCATTTACACCAGCTCATAATTTGGTTCATCTTTTTTTCTGTCATTTAAATTTGGCCTTTTTAAAAAAAAAAAAAAAAATTCTTATGCCCTACCATTCACATCTTAGATTGCTACCAGATAACAATACTTTCCTCTCCCCTCTTTTTTTCTGCTGTTGACAAATTACTGACTGCTGTGTCTTTCCAGGACTGGAGCTGTCTGTTTCTGCTTGTGTTCCTGCTATCCTCACTGATAACCATTCTCAAACTTCTTATTTACTTTTCTCCCTTTATATCCCAGAAGTTTTATCTGATCTGTCAAGTTCCTTTTATAATTGTATTCATATTCTTGACCTTGTCATATATTATATTGTTTATAAGAGCATGGGAATTGCCAAATCAGAAAACAAACAATAATTCATCAAGCCTACTAGCTTGTCAAAGAGGGCAGAAAAAGCTCACAGAATACCTAGACAGGAATACCATATTATGTAAGGGGATATAAATCCTCCTTGGCTTCCAGCATTGATCAGTTTGAACCCTCAGTCTTTAGACTGTATAGTTTACAGTTCTTATTTCAGCTAGTATAAACTATCTATGGTGTTTTTGTGCAGGCGTATTTAATGCTGGTTAAATTTTACCAAAATTTTGGCTAAAAATATTATGTAGGATATTTGCATATTATATGAGAAGCCTCTTTCAATGCTGAGAAAACATCTGTTTACAAAAACCTCCCTGGTTTAACTAAATATAAACAAAACAACTGAAAAAAAATTATTTAATTTCATGCACCTTCTTTGAAACAGGGTCCTTCCTCTCTCTGTTTTTATGTTTATATGTGACTCTTGTCTTTTATATTTTTCTTAAGAAGGCTAAATAATTTGAGGCTCTCACCCACTCTGTCTGGATTTGTGGTCCAAGACATAAGAACAAGAACAGCTTCCCAGATGGATAGGAAAGTTATTTCTGCAGATCTGCAGCAGGAAGACACACAGAACAGTGTTACAGGGTCAGTTCTGGTAAAGCTCAATGGTGAGGCAGGGACTGAGACAGTCACTTTAGAAAGACACCTTTGACAAGACAGCTTTAGATGGAAAATTTTAGACAGCTTTTCATTAGACAACAGTTTTGTTTCCTCAAAATTCCTGCCTTGGGGATAAAAGAATCACCAAGATACCAAATCCCAAGGAACTTTCCTTCAGTAAATACCATGAATAGATGCAGTACCAGTCCCGAACATATTTCTCTAACATTTTTCAGGTACTTAATTTTGAAGATAATCTATGGTCTTTGCAGCTTTTTCTTTCCCCTAGTCATAAAAAAATGCTTGAGAATGGGATATATACATGCCTTTCTTTGGGGGTAAACCACATGAACCATATATTGTTGTTTTCAAACAGAGGAGTAAAACTCCATCAGGAGGTCAGATGTATGGCTGTGCTGTTCCAGGTATGAGATGGTAATCCTGTTTGGGGCCAGCGCTCTGGTACCACCATCCTGTCCACTCTGAAACTTCATTCATGAGTCGAAACTGAGCAACACCTGTATCAGCCGTTGCAAGCAGACTCCCCTGTGCCACAGTCTCCAGCCAGCAGAGCCATCGGCTTCCACCAGCCAAGGATGGGCTGCTCGGCACAGCAGGATCCCAGCAAACCAGCCATCACAGCATCCTGTGGGCCATCTCGGAAACTTCAGAGAGTTCATCTCATTGCCCCTTGGATCTTCTTCCCAAAATGACCGAGGGCCTGTGGTCAGTTTATTACTCTTACCATGGTGTGTTTTGAGCAGTTTTATGGACGATTATCAGTTAAATCACTGTGTCATTAAACTCTCATCAATCATACAATCAAAATACAAAAGCTCTGAATAATGTTGTACTGCACACTCTATTACACTTTAGGTAAGTAAAAATAGCTGGGATGGAAATCATAGAGGAGAAATTAGGTTTTTCCCTCTTTAGCTTGTAGGGAGAGGTAGACATCTCTTATTTTACCTCCGCCTACTACTACTAAAACTCAAAGGATGTTACTACCTTGTCATGTAAATGAACTTTGTGACAGATAGTGGTATTTTTCGGTCATCTCAGTTCCCTCTGGTATGTTCAGCCCAAATAGGTGATGCATGTGTTCTTTGCTCTGTTTAGTAGCACAGGATGCTCTGCGGTCTTCCTTTAAGCCTCCAGGATTATTTTCTGTCTTTTCCACTGATAAGAGTGCCCAGAGCTGCCTCTTTCCACAGTTTATTTATATGAACTTTGACAACTTCCGTGTACAAACGATGGTGCTTAAACATTATCCATGTTTTTCCCTTGTTTCCTACCAATCACAGCCCCAGAGGAGGTTTGAGTAATTCGGTTTCACTGATTGCAAATGAGGAGGAACTTCAGATGCCATGTGTTGTTTTCTAACACAACCTTGTTAATCAGAGAGGCACCCAGAGAGAGCAGCTGCATGCAACGGAACCTCGGCCATCTAGTTAGTGTGTTCCAGCTTGCCTGGGTCGCTTCTCGGGCCCTGCTGTCTCCCAGCAGCAATTCAGCATGGGCAATATTTGCTCTCCAGGGTTAGTGAGGAAGAGGGTGCCAATGTGAGTGTACACACTTCGACTTCCTAGATCAGAAGGGTCAACCCTTCTCTGTATTTGAAACATGTTTCCTACATCTATCTGAAAAAGCATTTGGTCATCATTTGGTATCATTACGCTCTTTATGCATAGGTATTTAAAAATGAAAGGAGTACTGGATCTTTAGAGGAAGGATAACAGACTTTTAGTGGTTAAAATGGACTTTTTAATGGTTAGAGACTGAAGAAACCATTTGCTCTTGAATGCTTAACAGCTGGTTCTACACAGGCTGATTAGATAAAGAAAAAAGAGTCGAAGGATAATAAATAATAAAGTGCTGTGGTGAGGGTTCTAAGGAAATGAAAAACACTTTATTGATAATCAGTCTGTGGTAGATTTTGATAATGAACTCCTGTGTAATAAGCAGCCCATGTGCTCACCCTGCCACTGGAATTCTAATGAGGAAGATAATAGAACCAAATTAGAAGTTTGCCAGTGAGTCTGTTATTAAAACCATTAAACATTTTAATGCAAGCTGAAGTTGCAGTCTGTATTTTTGCTGTTAGCCTATATACTATGTTCATTTTGTTTTCTTATTAATAAAGGGGCTAAGTTATCCTTTGCATATATACTTTTAAGAGTTTTATGATTACTGTCTCTTGAACGAGGTGAGACTATTGTGGATGAAATAAGTGGCTTAAACATCGACATAAGATCATGTAATTATGTTGTATGTGGCAGGTAAAAATAAGTTTTCATATCAAGCCACAGAAATATGGATATGAAAGTCCTTCTGCCCTTGAAGGTTGCATGCTTTATTGACCTGTGTTCTACTGCTAGACAGTGGGTGCATACATGACACAGTAGTTAAAAAACGTAAGTCTATTCATCAAGTGGTTAATCAGATTTCTTCTTGCATCCAGAGAGAGCTATGATTAACCCCTTGCTGTGCTCTGCTGGAATGAGCACTGACCAGAGCCATTCCCACACTCGAGCTGCAGTGTTTTCCCAGCTCAGACCCACCTTCTGAAGATGCCCCTATGTTTAAACACTTACTAAAATTCTGCCTCAGTATCTATAATATCCTTCATTGACTGCATCTCACCACCCTGTTGAGACTCTGCCTCTCCACCTTATTTAGCTACTGTTTACTTCATCCCTTGTTACTCTCATTTTCTTTTTCCAGTGAACTTACTGCATGATTGATTCTTGTTGATTCTGCCAGCCAGTCGCTAACCGTTTGTTTCCAAACAGGCTTATCACGTTGCTTCAGTAATTTATACTGTGCTCTTCCTCTCCTCTCTTTCCCACCGCAGCCATCACTGAAACCAGGGCCCAAGTGGTTGCCTGAAAGCTGAAATGGGTCCCTGTGGCTCCGTGCACCATTTTGCCTCTCACAGCTCTGTCTCCTCTTCCCTTTTGCAAATGAAGGTTAAGCGGCTGAACAGAAATAGTTTTAATCTTCCCTGTTTCTTTGAATAGTTCAAAGCTTCTACCAAGCTCGTCAGAATACCCCACGTCTCGGAGGTGTGTGATGGGAAGAAAACAAGAGGAAAGAAATGAGAAGGGAAAAGAGAAGGACCAAACCCGTTAACTCAATGCCTTAGACAGCTTCATTAATTTTAGTTTACCCAGAGAGTGACCAGGAAAAATGGTTCTTTAGGATGAAAGATGACTTATGTACACAGAGCAGGTTTCACATACGTTCTTGTGGCAGGTAAACATGCTACTTCTGAGGAGAGAAAAGCCTTTAAAGTTATTAGCGCCAGGGCCCCAAGTACTTCTGACCTCACCTAGGACCCGACCTGCACCCCTGCCCAGGGCCCCTGGCCCTCGCTGCTTCCTGACAGTTACCCAGGAGGATATCTTGGCTATAAAAAAAAATAAATTGCAGCTCAGAAGACTGCAGCATGACCATAGCAAATGGACAGTTCTGTTTTCTCTGGAATTATGAAAAATATCTGTGCAACTGATAAGTGAAACGTTCACAAATCATGATCAAGGGAAAAGATTTAACAGCTTTCAGTACAGAAGAGATTTAAGTATTGAACTAAAATATAGAACAATAGCTGCTTCAGTCTTCTTTATATGCATCAGTCTTCCATTTTACCGCTACGCCTTTTTGACATGGACACTCAAATTCATCTTTCAAATTCTATTTGCTCTGATGAGACATCTTAGCTCACTTCTACAGGACTTGAAAGGTGCAAAGATCTGTGGTTGAATTAGTAGTGGTTCAATTTCAGGCAGAGAATGCTATGTGGTGATCAAACCTGTTTAATAAAACAATTACTTGCATAGAAAAAAATGAAAAAGAAATCCAAAACAAATCAAGTAGGACAAGTTATTAGAGAGAGATATTAACTTAATATCATGCCAATACGACAGGTTGACATTTTGGAGAACATCTAATTTTTTCATTCAAGATAATTTTTTTGCTGAGGGGGAATGTGGGTCTTTAGACTTCTTCTTAAATGTAATGATTTACATCACACATTTACAAACATGGCAGCTCTGCTCTACATACCAGACATATGTGAATAATACGGATCTGTGCTAGCTTCACCCAGAATACCGTATTTACTAAAGCTGGTGGTACACAAAGGGATTCTGAGGAAGTGTGTGATATTTGTGGTGAAGTTCACATTCATTTGAGCTGTCTGCAAAAGCAAACAGATTCCACTGCATTCATTTCCTAGGAAACACATACATTTCCTTCCTTGCCTACAAAACCTAGAGATTTGGAGGGAAGATTATATGTTTGTTCTGTTTTCAAGAATCTTGTAATTTCAGTATCCAGGAAACTGAACCTTAAACCCCAGTCAAGGTACATCACAGGTTCTTCTCCTGAAAGGGTGTCATAGCTTCTCCTTCATACTTTCTCTTGTGAATGCCCCTCATTCTTGACAACAGCATCAATTTCCACTACTTGTCTACACACTTCTTCAGACAGTGGTGTTCTTTGTTCCACGTCATCAGTCCTATATAGAAGAGGTTCCTAAAGTTAGGTCATTTATCCATTGCCCTTTACTCATCTCTTCCCTACAAAGAACAAACTCTGTAATGTTCACTGTCTAAGATAATAGCTGGGGGATTTTTTTCCAACCTTCTTACTCCTTTCCTTCTCACTGTTTGCATTTTTCTTCAGTTGAATTGTAATTCATGGGGGGCTTCTATCTATTGATTTCTCCAGTATTTAACACAATGAGTTCTTAATGGGATAAGACAAGGTTAAGCGGAAGGGAAAATTTCAGGTGTTATGATAATAATATAATTGGCAATACAAATAAAAAGCTTTCATCTTTAAAATCTACTTCTCTGTGCAAGGAGGACTGAAACATACTTGTATTTAGTCTTCTCCACTGTGATTTACATTTTAATATCCCTAAGGTAATTCTCAGAGATGAGAACTTTTCCCTTCTGGGGTCACTGCATTAAGATACTCTGCAATCGGGAAGGATATTGTTCATGGCATTCATGTAGAAGGATTTTCCATTTAATTGAAATGCCATGACCAGTCTGCCTCTTTTTGTCCCAACTCTCACAGTTGGTCTTCATCAAAACAGTTTGCTTTCTACAGGAAGATGACACCAACAAGTGATACTTCTATCATGAAATGAAAAAATAGTGGTAAATTGTACAAGACTAATGGAGTTCTAGGAAAGTTTAGGGTGCTATTCACCTCTGTCCACAAGTAGATTCAATTTATTTTTCCCCCAGGAACAGATACTGTAGCTTACGCAGTAAGGTATTCATTTTGCCAGTTACTGAGGATAATGGTGTGTATTTCTGAGTTGTTACATTATTCTTGAATGATATTTCTTGGTTACTAATCAAAAATGTGGTTTTTTATATATTGTTCAAACCTGTCAGATTCAAGAACAAACTCTTTTCTCTTTTAATATAATTGTCAAAAAATAGAATCATGATTACTGTATAAAATTCTTTCCACTTAATACTGGTAGAATTGAAGTTCTATTTGCATATGTGTTTTTATAGACTTCTTTCAGAACTGTATTGTAACTTGTTGATCTGAAAGAATTGCCAAAGTTGAGAGTTTGACTACCAGGAACAGAGCTAGTTGTATTTCTCAGGTTGAAATATCAAGTTCAGAAGGAGTCCTTTACTCCTTAAGTGAAGATACTTCTCATAGTGACATTAAAGAAGAAAGAATCAGTGTCTACTGGACAATCAGTGGACGAAGATTGTATTAAGAAGCAATTATTTAGTCCTATATGATAAGACTAATTTACACCTATTTCCAGCCAGCGGCGGGTTGATTTTTCAGAAAGCCTCTGAGCTAGACCATTAAAGGAAACCCAAGACATCCATAGTGTTGCAGCACCGCTTTTAGGCATCTTACCTAAATATTGCATATTGAAGGAAACAATTGTGACTTAGAGTACGTGTCTTCTGCAGATGGCTGAAGTACCATACAGTAAACTTGCAGCCCAGCTTATGGTTAAGCAGTATGCACATACAGATCAAGTCATGAATTTGGACTGCTTTTCTCTCCGTATAGGCTAGAAGTGATAGAATCACAATTGGAGTTGGACTTCAAGAAAATGTTGAGCTCCTAGGAGACAACTTGTGGACTGATTGACTTCCTATTAAAACCTAGTCACTTCCTTTTTTACCTTAGTGAGATCTGACATTTTTTTAATGTTTTGTCCCAGCTATAGATGTTTAGTTGTTCTGAAAAGCATAGTGTGAATTGCTGTCTTGATACTCTCCCTGAATAACAAATAGGTATATTTTGTCACTTGAATGTTTTTATGGTTGCATATAACTTACAATGTTCTGTCATTGCAGAGTTTGCCTCCTAAACTTCCAGAGGAAGTTGGACTTGCTTATTCCAAATTTGTACATGAATTTCTAACACACAGAGAAGTACAACAGTAAAAAAGATTTATACTCAGAGTTTATTACTGACGAATAGAATTGTGCTGGAATCAGACTAGAAAAGTCCCAAGTTTGATGGGATATGTGATATGCACGCAGAAGGCATAATTTTGCTGAGGTGATAAAGTGAGTATAGTTTTCAGAAGAATTTTTGAAGGAGTTCAGGTTAGTCATCTACCTCCAGCGAAAGTTGGGTGCCAAAGTCCCTTAAGCTTTCTTGCATATTTTCTACAGTAACTTCACTGGAGTGTTCCTAGCTTTATTTATCACCACAGGGAAAGGCTCGGCCTTTTTTCTTCCACTTTTCTTTACACTAGGTGAGAAAATTTGTCAGCTTTACTAGTTAAAGAGGGTGGACATCTTTCATGTCTGTGAGATGCATTTGCGTCCTTTGTTTTGTTCACGTTATGGAAATGAAAATGTCCCTGCTATATTGTCTCTGGGCTCTTTACTGAAAATGTGCATTAACAGGGCCAGCCTTGTTTTCAGCATGGGAGAAGATTATTTGCTTGGCAATTATCTCACTGTCATCAACAAAATTTCTAGGTAGTTTGAGAACTATAATTCTTTTTGCTAAATTTCCAACAATTTTTCAAATGAAGATTTGCAGAACGAAGTGACTTCTCTCCCCCTTTGAGATTTAACTCCATGAAGTCTTGTCTCTATAGCCCCCCTACACCTGCAAGCACTTCTGGGCTCTTTCACGACGCACACTGGGATGGTCCAGCAGTGGGACAGGTGGGAGAAGAGCTGTGAAACAGGGCTTTGCCTGCTTTATGTACTGCTACTGGAAGATGTAGGCCCTTGGCATTGCTGTCTGATGAACAGCTGTCTGCTGGCCCCTAAGGTAGTGCACGAATAAAAAGAACAAGCTGTGTATGCCTGAATATCTTCAGGGCTGTGCTGGAGTCACAGAATCACAGAATAGTAGGGGTTGGAAGGGACCTCTGGGGGTCATCTAGTCCAACCCTCCTGCCGAAGCAGGGTCACCTACAGCAGGCTGCACAGGAC
>Ga0065711_1035658_pt1 | contig 22005 bp, 14 predicted proteins | sample Hoacrofraction12_FD_59098 | JGI IMG/M metagenome (GOLD analysis project Ga0065711, IMG submission 59098) | Hoatzin crop microbial communities from Cojedes, Venezuela - Epithelial fraction 12 v2 (version 2) | ecosystem: Host-associated > Birds > Digestive system > Esophagus > Crop | place... | reverse complement strand
GCTGGGCTTGTTTTTCCCTGCCCCCCCCCCCCCCTTTTTTTTTTTAACTTCTCTAAAGGAACATTCCGTCTCACATAAAAACCCTGGAATATATAAAGTGTTTTCTTTCCTGTCACCCACCAGCAGTTTTACACATTTGAAAAGACAACTGGCTAAAAATACGATCCTCAGGTTGTAGTCTCAAGTCTGAGAATTTAGCTTGTTTGAGACAGTAACACCATCCGTATTGTTTTCCATACCTTCCTGTGCACAATCCCGAAAGATATTCTTCAAATCTTGTAATTAAATTCAAAAGGTTTAAATACAAACAAGGAGGGGGAAATAAATCAGTAGCATCAATCTATAAACCAAGTCCCAAGGTAGCACACACTCAGTCTTGGACCTTTGGAGTGTCACTACATAAATATTTAACGCCCTTTTAAAGCAGCTGATTTAACATATGAAGTAGACTTAACAATTCTTCTGCTTCAGCCCCCTCTTCCCCAAACATATTTGAATAAACCAATGTCTTTGTGGCCTCTGCAACCATAATTCCATGTCTCCTGGGGGCATGAGGTTTAGGTGAAGAATGGAGATCGCAGACCCTTTTGGGATGAGGATTAGCTTTAATCTTGAGGTGATTCTTGCAGTTGTAGGACTCTGTGTTCTGGGGAATGTGAGCTGATGGATCATTTCTGATGGGACTCTTATTTTTCCGTGAAATACTACCAATGCAAAACAGATTGACCTTGGAGCCCACAGGAGTCAACTTGATGAAGAGCTTAGCTGGAGCTGGAGTGACAATTGGAAGCCAAATGAATCATATCAAGTGTGACCATTACAGGCCTGAAAATGATTCTTAATTAACCACTGATCCTCTGTGGTAGCAAGTTTCCAAAATCTGTGAATCCATAAGGGAACCCGCAAAAACGTACAAGTAGCAATTTACCTAATCTAATAGCTCCACTGCGCTGCCTCTTTGGCAATGCTTTGTTTTCCTCTTGTTTCATGCTGTGTCAGAAGAGGTCCTCAGGATCCAATAGGGTTTGGTGAAACCATTGAGAAGACGGTATTGCCTGACGAGCTTTACAGGAGATCTAAACTTGTGCAGGCTCTCACCCGTAAATTTATTCACTCCTTTCACTTTGTTTTTTCAAGTATTTCCCTTTGAACTGCAGTATCGTGTGCAAGTTATTTATTATTTTAAAGGTGGCATGGGTAGCCTTTTGCTTTTAACACTGACCCAGAAGGTGGTTATGTCTTATCCAGAGCACTAATTCCATCGTGGAGTTGGCCATGTTAGCTATGAACTGTAGCTCACGTGTAGTATTTTGAGGGGAAAGTCATTCATTCTTCTGTGCTCTTTAACAGGCATGTCCAGGCATCCTCCAGCTCCTGATCTCCCTACCTTCTATCCCTTGTCTCCAGGGGGGGTTGGACAGATAACACCACCTCTTGGCTGGTAAGATCTTTTAGCTTCTTTTCAGACAAAGGTGCACGTTCACACCATTCGCTGTTGTTGAATCAGTCGCAGCATTTACAAAATAAGAATGTCATTGGAGTAAGAAATTACTACATTATTTTAGTTGAAAAGATCAAAAAATTTTGATCTTTGAAATGAATTGAATCTGGTTTTTGAACATGTACAGAAATTGAAGTGTGTAGATTTCACTTTGAAGTCTATATATTTCTTATGGCTCAGATTTGTGGCTCTTGGCATTTGGAAAGATAGCAGAAAACAGTTCTCAAGGAATTAAATGTAAATTTTTAATAAACAAAATTGCAGTTACTGAGGGGAGAGAAGGTAAGAAGGAACTTTGAAGTGTGTGTATGTGGGGGAGTCTTGAAACGGCATCAAAATGGTGAACAAACTTTAGTAGTCTGCTGCTTTTTCTGTGTGGACAGAAGCCTCTGTCGTTGGGAGATTTTGCTGTTCTTGCTAATGCTAGCCCTCTCAGGATCTTTCTCTGCCATTCAGGGTGCCATCTTCCTTTGGGAGGAAACCCGTGGTATTTTCAGAGTAATCGATTTGGCAGGTTGCTTTGTGTCTGCTGGGGGTAGATATGTGCTTGCCCTCAGATCTGTTGGAGCAGGGGATAAGCAAACTCAGCAGCAATTTCAGTGCTTTAGAATCTGTATCTTGTCTAATCTGCGCCCGTGCAATGAGCCAGTTATTTTGGGGTGTTTTTAATGTGTTTATGGGAGGGAAACATAATCCAGATGACAACAGGCATAGAAAGTAGAGCAGAAGATGGTGAAATGCTGTATTGCTGGCAAATCTTTCAGGAAGTGTCATGTGCCTTTTTGGCACAAATTAGATACCAAACTAAAATGTGGAAGTATCTGACTCTATTTTTTTTTTTCACTTCTCCCCTGTTTGTTGCTGCTCAGCTGACGCCCCACCTCCACCACCACCATGCCGTTCCTGGCATTCGTTTTCCAGATGTGGTGAATCGTTTCTTTTGAGTGGTTTCTCAATGCAGAGGCTGGGGAGAGGGAAGAGGGAAAGAGAAAGAAGAGACAAGATCCGATCTTACAGGGCTCAGGGATGTGTTCAGCGGCGCTGGCCGACAGCAGGACATACCCAGCCATCCCTTACGCCATATGGCTTCCAGCTGCCTCCCATGCGGTAGTGCCGCTGAGGCTTCCTCCACCTTTTTTATTTTTCCCTTCCCTTTGAGCACTGCTCATTTCCAGTAATGTACTCCAAGTGGGAAACCTGCCTCCTGAACCTTACAAAGGCCAGTAGCCCCATTTTCCCCCCTCTGAAAGCTGATCTGCCAGTTGAAAAATAACTTTTTGAACAGGGTTGCTGTGTGTGGTGGTCTTTCTGGGCTGGTTCAGGCATTTGGGCTGAACTGGGTTTTCCTTGCATTCCTATGGCGTGCTACTTCAGGGTGCTAATAGTAGTCACAACCTGAACTGTTGCGAACTGAAAGTATCCAAACTGTAGTGATGATAATAAAAACTAAAGAGTCCAAATGACAGGTTGGTGACAAAATACTCTGTATATGTGGGAGTATAAAGGAGGTAAGAATTTCACACAAGCTTCTTTTACTGAATTGAAAAGTTTTGCACAGTTAAGATGGACTTGTGCTGCTGTGGGGTTTTAGGTGATTGTGGGGGTTTTTAATCAAATAAACTTCTACTTTTTTAGAAAAGCTGACCAATTCTGCTTCACTGTAGAAGGTGCAAATGGAGAGAGTCCTGTTTTCAGGGATCTAATAAAACTGTTCAAAAGGTTTTCTGGCTTGACAATTCAGTCCAGTGTTCTTGTACTGATCTACAATAGAACTGTTTGGAATACAAAGCCTCTTTCCTAAGAGCTAGTTAAAAAAATCTGATTCCAGGGCTGTTAAAACTAGGTGAAAGAGGGATAGAGAGTGTGCATGCATGTGTGTGTGCGTGCACATGTGCTTTGGGGGAGGAAGGCTGGTTGTTTTGCTTTCTTCCCCAGTGTAAAGCCGTTCTGGGAATCTTTCAATAGAAAGAGAGAAGGTCCAAAGTGTTCAAGTATTCATTAGCTTTGAATGCAGCAGAACTCTTAAAAGTGTTACCTATTACTATTTTTCTTAACAAGTACTGAGTTCCCATCAGGTGCTTGTAACTCTTGAGTAACTACTGAATACTGTACCGTATGATTGATGGGTTCCTTTCTTCTGTGACCTCAGGCAAGGTCAGCCTGTATATCCCATCTCGAGTGGATTCAGGCAGCCCTATCCATCCTCACTCTCAGTCGGCCCTTCCATGTCCAGGTAGGTGTAGGAGGTGAATGACTGACTGGGGAGTAACTGCTGGCATTAGAGGGCAAGTTGCTCTTCTGCTTGCATCTTGGTCTGCCTTTGCTTGCTTTTTCAGTCAGCTAAAACTTTGTGCGTACATTTTTATTTAACATATTTGTGTACATGCAGTTTGCCTGGATCCCACACTGGTCTCGTTCAGCATTTTCTTGGCAGTCTCTGAAGTATTGCAATTAGGAGCACCAGTGGATTGTCAACAATTAATTGAGTTGCTTTGTCTGAAATGTGTCGTTAGTTCATTTCAAGATGCAACATACAGTGCGCATGCTTGGGTTTTGCTCATGCAAGTATGCAACCAGGTGGATTGTCACTCTAGTCTGGGTTCTCTAGTTCTAATTTCAAAGTTGTTGGTAATTAGTCTTGAATCATGTAGGTATCACTCCATGTGGAAACTTGCTCGCAAGTAGGTATTTCATAGCCCAAAGCCACTAATGGCAAGGGATGCCAGCACAGTGTGTTTGTACTGGTGTGTGAATCAGGCACTGTGTCTTTATGTCTAAGTGCAAGCAAGCAATGCTAACTGAGATTTGGCCATGGCACACTCCAGGCCTCCTGTCCTCTGCTTTTGCTCTCTAAAGACAGCTTCTGCATCCTGTGCTTGGTGTACACAAGGTTGCAATATACCATTCTTGGGGTTTTTTTGTGTGACCTGTAGAAGAGACATCCTATTGCACAGGGGCTTAAGTCAGGGCAGCTGAAAAGTGGTGGGTCCTCTTGCCTCTATTTGTATGGGCTCCTTTGGATTATCACTGTCCCTTCACTTCTTCACAGGGCAGTGAGAAGCATGTGCCTGTTGGGGCGGTTGGGAAGAAAACCCGTTCTTTCTCCATAGTAAATGATCTGATTTGGTTACAGGGCTTTGTGTTTCGCATTATTTTGATGGCACGAAGGAAAAGGGCAAGGTGACTAGGGAGTGGAGAAAGAAGAGGCTGGATGTGATTCCTTAACCAGCACTCACTCAGCAAACCTTTGGAGCATGAGCTTGCTTGTGATGTTGATGGTACTTTCCACCAGTTCAAAATAAAGCATGCAGGTTTTCTGCTGTGCCTGAGCTTGCAAGGCTCAGCACCTTCAAGAACTGTCTCAGCTATCCTTGAGGATGACCTGGGCTAGTAGGGTGGGATGACTGAGTTAGTGGGACTTTGGTTTTCTTTTCGTTTTCCTTCTCATACAAATGAAAGCAAGGTGTACTTAGGACAAAAGTCTTTCTCTCCCCAACCCCTCTTCCAGGATGCAGGATTTTTTTTTCTTTTTAGTTTGTTTTTATTTTGAGCATTGGAGTGAAGGATAGTGAATTTAGGTGAAGTGATGTTAAAATCTTTTAGCTAGTACCTTGAAAAGTAAGAGATTCCTTAGCTGTCAGGGACTTCTTGAAGAGATTCTTCTTCTTTTATTTTGTTTCTGCATGGCAGTTCCTTCCTTTGCATTGGCTGGTGGTGGATATTTTAAGAACGTTTATATCTTGGTGTGAAAATGCAGATTTTGGTTAAGAAATGTGTATTTTTATTGCTAGTCAGTGCAACATTACAATCATTAAGTGTTTGTGTGCATTGCTAAACCTGTTTGCCTGAAAGGTAATAAAAAAACTTCTTTACAACCAAAATGTTGACTGATATTTTGTTTGTTTCTTTCTTTGTTTTTCTGGAATACGTGAGCTACAATGCACAAATCTTAGCCAAATATTTTTTATGCACTCTTAAAGAATTGTCTTCCATTGCAAGCTCTGTAGCATTTGCATTCTTGGGGCGTCCTGCTGCTGTCATGTGTGTTTGGTGCCTGTCTTTGCTAGAGTTACAGACCTTCCTTTGTTTTCTCTTTTAGGTTTTCACATCACATGATTCCTGGTCCTCCAGGCCCTCACACAACTGGAATCCCTCACCCAGCTATTGTAACACCTCAAGTAAAACAAGAACATCCGCACAATGACAGTGAGCTAATGCATGTGTGAGTCTGCCTTTCTGCACTAGCCCTTAATCTAAAAATGTTTGAGAACTAGCTCTATCTGAAGAAGAGTCAGGGAGGTTTAAAAACAACAAAAAAATTGCCTTCCATGTCCTCTTTGAGTTTTTACTCTTCTTCTATAACTAAAACAGGAGACGTGGGCCACTGTTTAGGAAGAGCAATGAGACATGAAGCCATTTCTCATTCCAGTCCAGCAATTTTTAGCTGTTGGCAACAGTCATCTTGATTCAGACATAATCATGGACCTGTCTACCTGTGCATGTTGCTTGAGTGTGAACTCAAGAACTGCTGCTGGAAAAGGTCTTAACTTCAAAATCTACTGGTAAAAAGCAACCCTTCTGCTTAGTACTTGAAGGCAGAAGGCCTAAGAAAGCAGCGTATGAGGAGTTATCCCCCTGCCTGTAGCAGTGGTGTTCTAGGCTTCTATGTATAGCCATTCAGAATTGAGACAAGTGGTGAATTTGGAGTGGATTCACAGATCAAATGTTATTTTCTAGAGAATGTGAGTTTGATATAGTCCCTGAATATTAAAGTAGGTCAGTTCACTGAAAAGATATGAAAGTGGATGGGACATGACCACTGAAATTCTCATTGTTACTACTTAAATGCTACTGTAACCACAGGTTGGTAATTTTCCATTGGGTTTTTTTTAGGCTTAAGGTAAATGGATGCTTTTTTTCCCCTCCTTTCCCTTTCCCCCACCACGTTTTAGGAAGCCTCAGCACGAACAGAGAAAAGAACAAGAGCCAAAAAGACCTCATATTAAGAAACCTCTGAATGCTTTCATGTTGTACATGAAAGAAATGAGAGCGAACGTTGTAGCGGAGTGTACTCTGAAAGAAAGCGCAGCTATCAACCAGATTCTTGGCAGAAGGGTATGTACAGGAGGGTGTGTGTGTACTCACGTGTGCTGCTAATTTGTGTGTGAGTTTCCCTTTGGTTGGGTGTGATGGCTCACTTTCTGCTTGAGGTGCTAACTAATGTGCAACTATCAAATCAGCCATAGAAGCTAAAACACGCAACTAAAAAGCAGTATCTTGATTTTCTTTTTTCAGCATTAGCAACATCATCAAATTGGTGTCTGTTCCACTCATGTCATGGTGTCAGCACCTCAGGCATGAAACATCCTCATTCACACATGGCAGGAGCATTCAGATCACCTTCTGGGTCCTCCCTTAGGCTGGCGTTCATCAAAGCAGGAGGGGATCATTCAAACATGAGCACTGGACGCCAGTGGAGGTGGAACTCAAAAGTGAACATAACGTGGTCCAACTGTAAAGTCGTGTAGGCTGGTAGGCACCTGTGGAGGTCGTTTAGTCCAACACCTGCTCAGAGCGGGCCTAGTTGCATCAGGTTGCTCAGGGGCTTGTCCAGTCAAGTTTTGAGTTTCTAAAGCTGAGTACTCATGATCCCGGTATACGTCCCAGAGCCTTGCTGAGAGCCCTTTGCTTCTGTGGCATCTGTAGGCATGTTTTGTTCATTCCATGCTCCAAAACAAAAATACACAGGCCAACCCACAGTTACAAACTTCATGGTCACTGTCAGTGTTGTTCTTCCAAGGGAAAGCAGCAGAGGTAAATGCCCGGTTTGCCCTTGACTGTCCTGGAAATGAGAAGAGGGACTACTTCTGTGTCATTCTGAGTTTGAGTAGGGATTACTCAGGTCCCCTTGTTCAGTGAACCCCTCTTCTTCACCACTTTCTAACGCAGTACTGGGAGGCACTGCAACTCTCTGAAAACCCTGTGCTTTTTAAGTGGAAAGTCAGTACATGACCTTAACTGCTACTTCATTGTTACAGTCTGCAGACTTCCCCCCACCCCTGGCCCCAAACAGAGCAGAAGTCTATCGGTCCTTGTCCTGGCTCCTGTAGCCTTCTGCCTGCTCTCTGATGTTCTTGTTACCTCCTCTCAAAGGACATCTTGGTGTTTGCCTTTTCCATTCTTTCATGCAGGTCTCTAGGATCATGTTTTCATTCTCACTGCTTCGGTAATTGATCTTAGTTGCTTAGTGTGTCAGCCTTGTTTTCTTGGCCTGAATGAAGGCAGTGGCTTATTTATCTCCATTTTGGTAATGAATCAAACCTCAGTGCTCCATTGCCTATTTTTTCCATAGCTTGGACGACTCCTTTCAAGTTACTGTTTGCCGTGAAAGTACCTCAAATTCTACTTTTACTGTGGCACAACCAACACAGGAGTTACCCAGTATAATTGCGTGGAGATTAATGATTATCACATGTTTTGTATTCAGTGATCCTGGTCACTATTTGCTATACCCCATGCTACCCTGGAACAGGAACCACCTCTGTTCTCGAGAGCTAATGCTGTGCATGCTGCTGGGCTCTCTGATGCCACGGCATAATGTCCGCTACCTTCCCGTTTTGGAATGCGCGTGTGGAGTTTGAGAACTGCAAACAGGCTGAACTGCTGTGCTCTCAGTAACACATCAAACTTGCCAAGTCAAGACAGACAAGCCCTTTAATTCACATCTTCTGATGTGTAACGAAACGACATATTAAATCATACAAATAGTTCTATACGTTATTCTTGCATGAGTGTCTTGATGATTACATGTCTGTCCTTTTTTTTTTCTTCATATCTTCTCCCCCCACCCTCCCATGCATGTTGTCAAAGTCAAACAAGAAGGCACGTCTTAACGCTGCAGTGGAACCTGATGCTAAATAAAAGGCCTTTACTCTTTTTGGTTCAGGTCTATGTTAAGTGTTTCAAGAAGAACAAAATTATTAGATACTGATGTACCTGATGTCTTTTCAACTGTTGCAGGTTGTGAGGGTTTTTTGTTTGTTTTCTTGAAAAGTACATAAAAGCAGGAAGTTTATCCTTACTTGGCTACAGAGGTCAACTCATGTAATTCGGAAGAGTCCAGTTCTGCGATTTCTGTATCTTAGAAACTTTTTGCAGTTGCAATTTTCTTTTCTTCTCTTACAACAGGAAGAAATCAGAAAGCAGGTACCTTGAGGCTTAATACTTAGAGGTTGATCTCGGACCAGGAGCCTGCTGGGGCCCAGAAAGCCCTCTGCGTTGGCGTTGAAAACCCGCGTGTAGCTGCTGCTTAAACCCAAGACAGCAAACCCTTCTGTGGTGGGGAACTCACTGCCCTTTAAAAGCAGCACAAAAGCTTTCTGTTTTGTCAGGAGCTAAAGGGTGGTTTTTTATTGTCCTTTTTTGGATGCCTTTTTTTTTTTCTTTAAAGTAGTGTTGGGAGAGCGTTGGTTCTGTGAGCAGATTATTTGGTGAGCCCTGTTTCCATAAATGATTTTTGTCTTGCTCAAGGCACTTGGCAGTTGCGGAGCTAGCAAATGCCTGAAAGTTGGTTAATAAACACAAGTGCTTGTAATTGCTAATGAATTTCATTTTTGCAGTGGGGAATGACTGAATCAAAGTCACAAAAACACTTGCTCATGTCATCCTTTGCCTAGGTATGAGCTATTTCCTAGTCTAATACTCTGTTTATTTTGTTTGCAGTGGCATGCTCTCTCCCGTGAAGAACAAGCGAAATATTATGAACTAGCTCGTAAAGAAAGGCAGCTACACATGCAGCTTTATCCCGGCTGGTCTGCAAGAGACAACTATGTAAGTCGCTCACTTGAAGGCTTTTTTTTTTAAATTAACTTCCTTTACCTAACTTTTTTTCTTTCTTCTTTTTCTTCTCTTAACTTGTGGAAAGTTCTGGGTGGAGGGATGGCTAACAAACATACAAGATAAGCCTTATATTTGTTTGCACTTCAAGCATCCAGAAAACTTGAGGTTTTATTGTTGTTGTTGAGATGTTTCTTACGAAGGTCACAGTTTTTGAGGGGAAAAAAGTAGCATGGAAAGTTTTTTTTCCGAAGACAATTGCCAGTACTGTCTGAAAGCTTACGTTCTACTGTACGGCTGTGAATTTTCCCTAATTGTCTATTTGATCGCTTGCTTTCCAGAAATCTTCAGACCTGAGCAAAAAGGGGGCATCTCTCTTGAAAGAGAACCAAAAGCCCTGGGGTCTTAATGCAAACTGAACTTTAGCTGAAAGTAATTCAGAACGGTCCATCTCTGAAATAAAGCCTGCAAAATTTGTATAAATAAACTTCATGATAGATTCTGCTTTTAGACAGTTTGATGAAGCTAAGAAGTTCTCTTACAATTGGTCTTAGTTTATAATTACCTATCAAACAAGTTTTAATAGCACATTGCACAGCTTGCACTGCACAATTATACTATTGTGCTTACAATGAGCCGTCAGTGGAGTCATATGTTATGTTATGAAACTCACAAGCTGCAATCCTGAGAGACTGGTCCTCGCCCAAGACCTGGGCTCCTTTCTGTCCCCCATCAGCTGTGACACTATTTACTGTGATAGGAAGCGTACATGCTATATCTGGCTCAGTTTTCCAGCTGTGTTAGGTGGACAGTAGTATTTCTGTACTTCAGTGATGTCTTGTGGACATTAAAGATTATGAGGCACCTATATACAGTGTTAACAGAAACTGTAAAAGTAAGTACCCAACATTTCCCATCCAGCAGAGCTACTGTTCAGCTTAAACAAAATTTTCATTGTAAGCTAGAGTCTCTTAGGGAGATCTTTGGCACGGGAGGCATTGACATGGAAACTGTGTGATCATCTCCAGAGCAAATACCTTGGTGTTGCTGACATCCATGCCCAGTTTTGTTAGCACAGACACTACTGTGAGACCTAGCAGCTTGTTTCTGCCTGTTTTATACAGTCATCTTTCCTAGCAGATGAGCTGCCATGACCTTATGCAGGTAGGGTTTATTTCCAGTAAGCAGACCTTGTCAACAGAGCAGTCTTGAAATACACCCAGGAACGAATAGGGCCTTGGTGATACGCTCCCTGAAAACAGCGGGATTTCAGTTGTCTTGAACTTACTTGCTGGAAAATCAAATCACTTCGGAGGCTTGTCAGTTCACACTTACCGGATGTCAGCCTTCATGATTGTCCTGTGATACTCAGTCGTGTTGACTTTGAGAGCCTGATGTGTTTTGCCACAGCCTACTGATGTACAGCACAAGCAGTGGACTTGTGGTTTCTTGAGCGCCTTGGTAGACATTCGGAGTGTGCAAGGTGGCACGTATGAATGCTCTCTTTGATGTGCTTCCAACCTCCATCCTGTGTGGAAGGATAGTGTTGACATTCTCCAGTCCTATATGTTACAATAGAGAACTCTGCTAGCTTCGTCTTGCAGTCCTGCTCTCTGCCTCTCCGGGAATGCACGCACTGGTTGCAGTGGTGGTGAGAAGGTGATCATAGTAGATCACAGCTTATCACTGAAACTTTTTCAGGTATTTGTAATTCTTTTTTTCCTTTATCTCTTCATTTTTTCTAGCTTGAGTAGTCAAAAAATGAAATTGTATTCATTTAGCACAGATATCACTGAAGTATTGTCATAGTTGGAAGTGACTTAGGGGTGACTCTTCTGTTTCACGTGGCTGAATTTCACAAAACAGTACAATTAAAACATTTGTACTACTTGGTTTTAATTCTTCTATTTTGGTTTGACTGGTTATTCAGCATTTCAGAAATTTCAAGGAAATGTTAAGCATTGCGTCTTCACTACTGCACTTTCCTCTGTGAAGAAGTATTGCCTTGGTGCCTAAGTGATAACGCGTATCACTGTGAGCTTCCCAGAGCCCTGGAAATCTGCTTTCCAACTTCCAGTCTTGGTCCTGTCTTTGGGAGCTCACTCACAAGGCACTGCCCAGCCCTGTCACTAGCCTCAGGTTAAATAAGGATGGGAGCTTAAGAGTCAGGCGGGCCCACGCTGTCAGAGCAGACTGGAGACTGCATGAATTGATCTGCTGTAGCTTCACCGTAGCCTGTATTTGGAGCCCTCGCTTGCTGTCCATCAGTGAGCACTGCAGTGGCTGAGGTGGCTTCTCACATCACCTGCTGTCCCTCCCGTCACCTTGCAGAGCTAGCTAATGGGAAGATGGGTCCCTCCACCGCAGCCCTTCCAGTTGGTGGCCGCTGGGCCTGGCATGGTGTGTGCCGGCACATGTGGACTGTCAGCCGTGCTGAGTGGGTAACCTCTGGCTGGGGGGCAGAAGGGGGGACGGTGGGCTGCAGTCCCGCTTACGGCAACTGCAGCAAGGTCTGTCAGAGCTCATGTTAGAGCCTGTCCGGGCAGCTCAAAGGCTTCTTTAAAATATAAATGGATGTGACTTTTTTTAAACAAACGAACAAAAAAGCTTTGACTGACAATACACAACAATAAAGAGAAGTCATATGGAAGAATATGAAAGTGGTAATTAGGGCAGTGCGAGATGATTGAGGTTTAAAATTGTGGGTCTAAACTGACCTTTTGTTTCGTGAAAGACTGTGTGAACCAGGAGCTCTGGCCTCATCTTTTCCATAGCTGGTGGTGCGGGAGAAGGCAGAGTGTGTGGGTTGGCGCGACGAGCCTGCGCCAGCACACTGGTGCCACTGTGGTGTCCGAGAAAGACAGCTGCCAGGCGTCCATTTCTGTCCTGCACCTCGGTCACGTTGAGGGTGCTCCCCTGTACAGCAGTCCGCCGTTTGCCTATTGCCCAGCGCGTTGTCTGGGCACGGCCATTTGAGACTTGGCTTTTGTTAAGGTACGAGCGTTATCAGAGCAGTTTTAGTTGGCTGGTTTGCACCCTGGGGACAAGTCATGGTTGTCCTAGGTGCTTTCAACACCCTGTCTGCTGTTGCCATGTATGACAGCGTAAGTATCTGAATGTGTGAAGAGTTCTTGCAAGAGCCGTAAATCATGGTATCAGCGTATGTGTCATCAGATTATTAAGCGTGAGAAGTCTTTTAAATGCTTGCGGCTGCCAGTGTTAGTTGAAAAACTGCCAGAAATTGTAATACCATGTGATATAGAAGTGTGTATTGCTCATGTCCGTATTTCTCCTTAGATGCTGAGAGCAAACCTTGTTACCATTGAAACAGTTGGAAGCGGATTAGAAAAGGTTTTAGCTACCCTGAAAACAATTGGGTTTTTCCTAACCGCTTTCTCAGTGCCCAGATGGCTTTCCTTTCTATGCTGCGAGGTGGGGAGTGACAAAAAAAACTTCTACGCGTGTGATGGTATGGTAAAATTTCCTCTTTTTCAGGGGAAGAAAAAGAAGAGGAAGAGAGAAAAGTTGCAGGAATCAGCATCAGGTAGGCCATGACCGACCCTTACTTACCGTTCACCTCAGGCATATTACAGAAACCAGGGCTTGCGCTGTTTCATTTTTACACGCTTTCCTCTAACGCTTGCTTCTGACGGATGTTTTAAGCTACTTCACTTTGAGTGCAAGCTTGGGAAGATGCACACACTACAGCTTCACCTTTCCCTTACACCTCTCCGGGCAGCGGTGCTGACGGCGTCAACATCTTTGGCTGAACTTACACATTGCTGCAATCGTTGTCCTGCTTTACCTTCGCTTTGCTTCTCGTCAGTCAATGTTGTATCATCCTTAGACTTAACTATGTCTGGAATGCTGTGCAGGATTATTGGACTCTGGAAACTTAACTGACCTTTTCGTAGCCACTGTATTTTTTATCGCTGTATTTTACATGTCTGCGTACACGAACAACTGCCTGGTAGGTTGGCTAAAAGCATCAGTGAGGTCTCCTCTTTGGCCATAAAATACATATAAAGAAACACCCTGTTTTCCCCAACAAAAATGGCTGGTATAAGAACCATAAAAGAACCAAACAACAAAACCAAAAACACACCAAAAAATCCATGTAATACTGTAGCAAACAAACTTATTTGGAATGTGCCAAAACTCTGTAACGAAAATTTGTTAAAGGAAAACAATCTTCTACAGGTACAGGCCCCAGAATGACAGCTGCCTACATCTGAAGCATGGTAAGAACATCTCTAAAGCTTTCCTGATGATAAAACTGAATTGTAAAATAAGCTTTCTTATAAAATTTTATGCAATAATAAGAATTTAGCAAAAAATTGCAGAAGTATCATATCCCAAAGCTAATATTACTTTGACTACTGATGGTTTTTATACCGGCTACCTATTAGGTGTTCATTTCACTTCTTAACCTTAATACTTTCAAATTGACCATACCTCACTGGCTGGCTGCAAGTCTGCCTGGGAAGCACAGGGGATGGGTTTACTGAGCAGCGCAAACCTTCCCAGCCAGCAGACTGTGACAGTCTGTAAGAGCAGGTTAGACACTGGCTTCGGAGTGCATTTTGTGTGCTGATTATCTACAAGAGGCTGGCTGGCTGGGTAGACTTTTCTAAAATTTATTCACCTGTATGCTAACAAAACATTTGCTAAGAAAATGGGACTGTATTTCGGTTACATCAAGAATTTCTCCCTCAGCTGTACAGTGGTATTTCATGTGTGGTGTGGGTTGGGGTTTTATTGCTGCTGTTGTATTTCCAGCGTGTGTTCTCTCTCTTCATACCACCTGCGTGGAAGGTGGAATGATTGTGATTGCACACACCCAGTGACACCACCTGCTCTGCTTGTGGGGCCACGCAGTACCACAGCGAGATCCTCGTTTCTCAGTGTTTGTGCTGGAAGGCTGGTCCTTTGCTTCCTCTCAGCATGATACGTTTTCTAGGAGGAGTGGCATTCATTTGACATAATAGGTGCTTCTGCACTGCCTAATTAACCCAGACTGCTCTCAGGTGATCCCTGAGAATTCCAGGAACCATGCAAAAAAACTAACACTTCGAAACTCACCTGTGCGTTGCAACAGAAAGGGGCTCTTCACCCCCTCTGCCTCTTGTTTGGCCACGCGATCCCCTGGGCACACAGCGCGGTCAGCGGAGCAGCCTCCTGCGGGCCCTCTGCTCTGCTCGGGCTTTCGGCCAGAGGAAGCCGTGACGTTTGCTCTGTGCGGTGTGTCAGCTGTCAGTCAGTCAGCATGATTCCGGCCTCTGCTGTAGTGATGCTGTGATGCTGGTTAGCCAAGAGTTTGGGGTTTTTTAAAGCTGCATTAAAGTGAAAAGGCAAAATGCATGCTCTTTTTTAATTTTTTTCTTCCTGCTAAGCAAAAGTTTTTCAGGCAAGCAGACAGTCTTGCCCTTTGCAATATGCCTGACTCACGCTGATTTTAGATGTAGATTGCAGCATTTGGGTTCTGTAGCCTACACGACAAATGTAGCTGTGAAGTTTGGTTAGTTACAGTGACTGCTGTAAGTATTATACTTACTTAAAAGAGAAAAAAAAAAAGGCAAGCGCTTGAACTGTGAGTTTTATAATTGATGTTTCAGCTTCGTTGCCCAGCTCCACGATGCGAATGTATTTTCCCTTTGATGTTAACGCAGTACCAGTAAGCAAAATACACATAATTTTATCTGAATTGACACAAAGCACTCGGGATCGGAATACAACCAAGGTTCAAGCGGCAGTTAAAAACCAGGGGATATTTGGTTTCTTGGATGCCTTACAATCTAAGAGTGGCTGCATTGCCTACACTGAACTACTTTTGTTGGAGTTTCTCTGTTTGCGTTTTCTACAGTACAGCAAGAGTTGAAATAGCAGAGGATAAATGCTCAGAGTGTGTGGGTCTTCTCTCTCTCCCTCCTTCCCTCCCTCCTTCCTCTCTTCCTTCCCCCCGCTTAAGCTCTGTAACGGTGTGGAAACTGTTGGTGATAGCTGTCTCTCTGTCCCTGTGCAATCTGTGACACGGACTGTGAGAACGGTAGGTGTCTTCTGCCACTGAGGGGGAGCATGCTGTTGGCTCCATACATGCGCGTGTAGGCAGCCCCACTAAATGCTGCGTGCCGAGTGCATGCTCCTCGCTGGAGCCGTACAGATGTGCTCTAGCTGGAAGTAAATGTGCAGAATGATTTAGGGAGCCTGAATCGGCCAGACTTCAAAGTGAACTTGTGAAGGTTAAGGCTCTTGCCCTTTGCAAGCCTAAGCCAAAGAATGTTTTGCCCACAAGCATAGTATCTTACCAGGCCCACAGCAGAGCTGTTGTAGTCTTTACTGGATGGAGATAATAAGTTTGGGAATGCCTTTCGGTGAGAGGCGCAAAGAGCTCTTGAAGACAGGAAAACACTAGCTTGCTTACTCGTACGGATGGTGCAAGGAAGAGGGGGAAGGAGGGTGGGAGGTCTGGGAAGGAGGCAGGCGTTCTGTTATCTGAGAAGAATCAGAAATGAGTAGGTGGCAAGACCAAAGAAAGAATCTCGAGATCAGCACAAAGGAGATCAGCCAGGGCTGTAATTACAGTGATGTAAGTGAGAAGGATGAAATGGTGGGAGGGTTCTGTGGTGGGATGTTCAGAGCAAAGTAACGGAAGAGACATGCAAACAGAAATTATTTAAGATACTGTGAAAGTTGGGGGGGAGGTGTGTGTCTATGAACACTTCAGCACATAACTGATCCTTAAGGTGGACCTCTGACCTGCGTTTTGGCTCTTTTTGAGCAGTGAAGTCAAGGTGGTAGTGTGAAGTTGCTCCTCTTCCTAGGGTTGTACGCAGCAGCAGGCTTCTTATGGCTTCACTGGCCTAGGATTTAGCCGAGTTCTGCAATCTCCTCCAGCCTGCTGAATGGCCAGGTCCTAAAACACTTTAATATTAGAGGGCTTTAGGCATACCATGACCTGGTGCTCCAGACTTTGCTAAATTATCCTGGGATACTCCAAAGAATGTGGCCATTCTTGAAGAGTTGTGGAACTCTCCCTAAGCAGGATTTTGTTTTCAGTCAACATGGCCCAACGCAATGTTTGAAAAACCTTTCATTTGTTGAAGAAATAATTTGTATTTATTCTCCCCTTTTGAAGTCAATCGAGTGTGGCATAAGACCTGATAATGCTAAAAATTAATTTGGGAGAGGCCAGGAGGGAAGTGAAAATGGGGAAAGGTAAGAGTCAGGGCAATGTAAAGATGGTCTGTTCAGCACCTTTCAGAAAGTGGGTGTTTTCGTGTTACTTTAAGTACAGCCTTCTAGAAGATTTGCAAATGGGAGCAATTCTGTGTCAGGAGTGGAGATTCCTGATTTCCTATCCAATTTGACTTTTGGAAGGAAAAGAAGCTGAGTTTTAGCATCTCGTGTATTTTTAAATCACAAAGGAAGTGGAAGGGTACTAACGAAAATTCCTCCTGATTGTTCCGCAACATGGAAATAGTTAACTTCTTATGACTTGGTATGCATGGTAATTGTAAAAAGCACATCATTTGACATATGGCTGGATGCAATTGGGAAGTCCTCACAAGCTAAATAACATTGTGTTTTGGCATATCTTCAAGGGCTAAAAAGAGTGATAGAGAAGCTTAATGGACATTTGGAAGCCTGTGGGAAGTGTATTTGTGGCTTGCAAAATTCCATTACAATTAGCATTGAGATTAGCAAAGCTTTCAAAAATGAGAAAACTTGACTAACACAGATTTACAATCAGAAGCACTTAAAAGGATCAGATTAAGACTGTTTAACTTTACACAATGAATTATCTATAATGTTTCAAATTTCCTACATGGAAATTGGAGCCAAATTTCGGTGCAGAAGTGATTTTTTGATAGTGTTGTAACAAACAATCTATAACTGGATTATCTGTTCCTTGTTACTTAGAAATGAAACGGAGTGAGGCTGTGAAAGCTGACTGTTAGGTGGACCAATCTGCAGCCAGAACACTGTGGAAAAGCACCGTCTGATGCCTGTGGTCATGCTGACCACGGGTTTCTGGCCGGCGTCCTAGAGAGGAGATGCAAAGAGGATGTGGTGCCTTGCTTTGAGGCACGTGTTTTCTAACCCAGCTTGTCCAGCACTCATGAAATTGCTGCTGGAGGAGCTGAAAATGAAAGAAGCGCTCCACCCCTTTCCATGCGTCTCGACTGCACGGAACCTTTAAACAGAGCCTGGAGGCTTTGCGCAGAAGTTGGCGTGTGTGAGAATTCGAGGGCTGGCGGTGGTGCAGAGGCATATCCTAATTTGCTTTAAAAATGATGTTTCCTGTGTGACCCATGTTTCCCTGTTCCCTGTTTTGCTTATGGACGGTGGCCTTCAGCATAGGCAAGAGGGACGGGATGAGCAGAAGAGAATCTGCGGGATTGAAACATTTATCTTACGGAAAACTTCAGTTCAGCCCTTTTCAGGTCAGCATAGAAATATCCAAAGGCAAGGGGTATAGCCCTCAGACAGATCCCCTCCTGCAGCTGAATTCTGGCCTGACATTTGTCCTGCCAGGGTGAGAGAGAGCAAACCTCCTCTCTTTCAGGCTTTCTTGACATCAAGAGAAACCTCAAAGGAGCAAAGGTGAAGAAGAGCTGTCTCCCATTCGGGGGCAGGTACGGAGGGGCCTTGACACCTGCTGGGAGAGAGGCATCAGAGCAGGCCGGGTTGCCCCGGGCCGAGGAGCCTGGTGAACGGAAGGAAGGAAGGAAGGAATGGTATAAAAGCTATTTTTGGTGCAATCGGAGACTATGGGAGGGATAAGGGTAAGTCAGGGAAGGGGCCAAGCATAAGTTTTCTAAACAAAAACCAGAAGAACACTTTCAACTAGACAATCACCATAGATGTGGGATTAGAAATACAAGAAAAAATGTGAAGTATTTAAAAAATGGTCAGCCATGAAGCTGACCTCCAGCATTTCATGCTTTAAGCATAGGGCAAAAGTAGGTAATTCAGCAGGTGAAGATCTAGAACCTGTTTATTTAGTCAGAGATGCTGAAGTTGCAGATGCTGCTGTGAAGTTAGAGATGCCCAATGAAGTTTGAACTCCGCCACATTTACAAGCGAGTAAAAAAATGCCCATTTCATTTCACTTCTGAGGTGTTAGCAGGAGGCAGCTTGGGCTGGAGTGAAGGAACAGTGGGACAACTATTGTTCTAACTCTTCCTGTGGGACAGGGTGGGGACAGGGAGTTGACGGCTGGGGCGCCATTCTTCTCCGGATGAAAATGGTGTATTTGAGTGGATTTAGTAAACGCGCCACCAGACTGAGAATTCTAAGGTCATGAGAAAAACCGTTGAAACAAACTGTTTCATAAAGAAAATGTAAGATTTTGAAATGTCTTTTCATTCCCAGTTGGAAAAAAACATCAGCATTTTAGTGTTCATCTCAGGTCTGTATTGCTTTTTCATTTTTTAGTGTATTTACATGAAAAAATTCAAAATGAGAAATTGATACTGTATTCCTGAACAGCTGGGAGGCAAGTTGTTGTGACATTGTCAAAGTTTTTCCTATTTGTTTCTGGATACTCAGCTTGGGTGAAATCTGTCTGCTAATTTCAACAGAATTGTATTCAAATGCAGTTTCGTTAAAGCTTAGCAAACTCTAGCATGGAGTTTTGCTTCTGTCTGCCTCCAACTTCTAGAGATTATGATTGGATTGAAGAGATCTTCTGATAAACATGAATGCAAAAGAAACCATCCTGAAGACAAAAAAAAAACCCAAACAACAAAACAAAACCAAAAAGCCTAAATTTGAAGTTGCAAAAGTCGCTACTAACAGAGCCAGCCTTCTCATACCAGTCAGTTTCTTAATGTTCTACTTGAAGACTTTTTATGCAAGTCATCTTTTAAATCTCTGATGTTTTACCTGCTTGTTAATACCATACTACATAAACAGTTTTGAAGCGTGCAGGTTGGAAAGCTGTGCAAGGAAGGAAGGATGCTCACAGGAGGGCCAGCTGAAGCGCTGCTGTCTGGCCAGTTAAACAGGAGACTGGTGGCAACCAGTTGGACAGCATGGGCTTCAGTCTGACCTTTCAGGAGACCAGCTTGGTCTGCTGTTGGCTCCAGCGGGAGGAGCAAATGTTGGAAGCATTTGTGCAGTGAAAGTGTCACTGGCATCGGGCTGTAGTGCGTGAGCAGGGTTAGATGTAACGGAGGGAAATGGTACCAGCGAAGATCTCTCTGAATTAGTGTTCTTGCCACAGGCATCAGTAGAGCAGGATCAGGGCGTGAGAGAAGTAAGGAGACTTAACTGAGCAGAGAGACATCATTTCTGAAGTTGCTTCCTCCTTGCAAAAGTAAGATACATGTTTCCTCATGACTATTTAGTCGCATCAGAATTAAACTTGGGAGTTTTTCTATCCTTCATCTCTGGGATACCTGAAATTGCACGAGGTGAAATGTTACTGCGAAAATAATGACATATAATCAGTTTTCTGGTGTGTACATTTGCTTGACACTAGGTGAGATTACATTTGGCTGAATAGCTGGGTTTCTTCCCATCTGTGTGTCTTCTGAGATACGTGAGCCTCCTGTTGTGTATTTCAGACCGTAGGGATTTTCTGCTGAGATGACTTGATTGCATCAAAGTGAAGTTGATGTGTTTGAATTCTGGAGTGGTTTCTGTGCAGTGCTGTCTTACGCCTGGTAGTGTTGCTCTGTGGATGCCCGTGTGTAGAAGAGTTGATGAAGCTCAAGAAGATACTCAGGTTACACCTGACTTACCTTTGGTTGCATGAAAGCAACTATTGAAATTATTCCATGTATTAGAAAATGTAAATGTTGAGATTGTCTTTCAAAGTACAATGTGAATTCTAACCTATGTTTAATTGTGGCAGAAAATATGATCTGCAAAGGAAACTTTACCTATGTTATTTCTTTCTTTTGAAAGAATTTTCAGGTACTACTTTACCAGTACCTCATGTCTTTTCTGTTACAGCAGGTGAAAAATGAAGTAGCAATGTCAGTGCCACTAGAACCGATGCATCTTTCTTCACAGCTCTCAGTCCATAAAATAATTTTAAAAATAGTCTTCTGAATATTTACTATATGCCATAAAGTTACAAAAAGGGGACAAGCCTATTTCTTCCTCCCTTGCAGATTACTTTTAGTGTATTATTCCTTTTTAAGAAGTGGCTAGAGACGGCTGTCTAGAGGTAATCTGTTTTTTATTATAAACAGGGAACCTCTCTCCCCTCCCACCCTCAACAGGAAAAACACGTCCTGGGTCTTCCAGCAGGATCATTTTAAAGATTGTGGCTCAGCGACAGAGCTTCTGGTTCCACGCTGCCTACACGGGGGCCTGTGATAAGAGCCACACCTGCTGTGGCATCACTGACGTAGCCCGCGCAGAGCCGGAGCCCTGACATACCTGCGTCTTTCCGTGCCGACGCTGACCGGCTCTGACGCGGGGCGGGGGGCGAGTAGCCTGGCTGTTCACGCGACCAGCTTAGGCCAGACCGAGAGGATGGAAGTGAAGACTCCAAGCAGCGGAGAGGTATTTTCAGGGGCGGTCACTTCAGGGCATCTAACACTAGCGGGTAGTTTGTTACCGCAGCCTCCATTCACGGCTACTAGCAGTGGGCTAACGGTAGCAAAGTGGGGGGAACCCTGAGAAAAACTTACTACTGACATAGCTCCAACATGGCCAGTATCTGTTACAGTTTCAGGGTACAATTTTCTGTAATTTCTTTGGCAACAAAGGCAGCTTGAAAGGTTTCCTCTGCTACCCGCTGGTACCCAGCGCTTCAGAGAGGGCTTTTTCCTGCCTCCCCAGCCGTGTGCTCTGACAGCTGGTAGGACCCTGTGGCAAATCGCATTACTGAAACGGCTGGGGTTTTGGTGGGAGGTGTGGTGGGTTTTCTTGTCGTTTAGAAACAACAAAGGTTGTGTGGAGTGTTTGTTTTTGTTTGCCTGGAACGTTTCAAGGGGCTGGTTTAGGCTAAAACCCCAGTAACCATGGCACAGCTGGGCAGGAAGAGGCGCAGACTGCAGCGCCGGCGTCTCTCTGCCTGCACCTCAGCTCCTGCCAGCGCTGCTGCTGAGGAAGACACAACGGGGCTGCGCAAGCGGCGGGAGCCGTTCTGATAAATAACGACCTGGTTTTGCACACCCAGGTTGCTGGAGTATTGGAGAAATCCTGGCAGTAAGTCAAAGTTGTTCGTTTTGGACTTCAAAAGCAAATGGCAGTTTCGGCGGCCGGGTCCCTGCGGTTGCCATGTTGTTTGAAGTGCTGGATTAAAAGCTAGGTTTGGAGACTGACACTTTAAAAAAAAAACAGCATGTAACTGCTGTTACATGTAGTCTTGTTTTTTCTTACAACTATATGAAAACAACCTATGGTGGGGAAAGGTGTAGGAAAAAAAGCACCTGGTTTAGTGTTTTTACTTTCTCTTGCTTTCTGTGAAGGGTTAGCTATGTCTTTTACTCCCTACTTACTCGTGTACCAACCCAGACACTCTTGACTTTCTTCCATAACCTCTTCCAGTTAGCGTGACCTGGATGAAGCTGCATAATCCTCTCCCTTGTTCTTGAAAACTGGAGCTGAGTTAAAAGACTAGAGGAGGAGCACAAGGCCCTTATGGACCCACCCTTCACTCCATCTCATTCCCAAGCACGGGGAGGACCTCTGATTACCCCCCCCCC
>Ga0065711_1035656_pt1 | contig 22006 bp, 34 predicted proteins | sample Hoacrofraction12_FD_59098 | JGI IMG/M metagenome (GOLD analysis project Ga0065711, IMG submission 59098) | Hoatzin crop microbial communities from Cojedes, Venezuela - Epithelial fraction 12 v2 (version 2) | ecosystem: Host-associated > Birds > Digestive system > Esophagus > Crop | place... | reverse complement strand
CGGCCCCCCGAGGCGAGCCCCTCCCTCAGCAGGGCACCGGCCCCTCCCGCGCCTTCCCCCGCACGCCGACTTCCACCAAACCCGCTGGAACAAAAAAATCTGCGTGAAATCACCCAAAGTGGCCCGAAGGTCACAGCAATGGGGACGATGCCGCCTGGGCTCAGGGGGCGTGGGGCCCGCTCCCGCCCAGCCAGCACCCACTTCCACCCCAAAGTGTCCGAACGGCCTCAGCAAGGACGGGCTGTCCCCAAAACACAGAGCTGCTCGCCCCGCGGCCACCCAAAAATCCGCGGCGCGACCAGGATGCGGCCTCGGCGCTGGAGCCCGTTGCCATCCTTCCACGGTGCCTCTGCCGAAAGCGGAGGGAGACACCTACCTCTGGGCAAGCTGCTGTCACCCCGGGACAGCTTTTGGGCACCCAGGTCCCCCCACAAAAGAGCCCGAGCACGCCGGGGTGGCCACGACGCGAGCTGGGGGCTGATGGCCGGGGGCCTGGAGCGCGGGTTTAGTCGGCCGCGGAGTTGGGGATGCAGCGAGAGCATCTCTTGGCACAGAAAGCGCTGCTTTTGCCCCATTTTTCTTTCTAGATCTAGGTTCTCTGTCACCGGGGAGGGGACACTGAGCGCAGGGTGGCAGCGCCCGGCTGCTCCCGGGGCAGGGGGTGGTTGGGGGGGAGCTGGCACCGGGCATCCCCCGTGCACGGGCACCTGCACGACCAAACCCCACCAGGCTCCCCCTCTCCGGAGCTACCAGCTGCCATCGCATCGCCCTGCTCACCACCCCTGCTTCCAAGCAGGCCACGGGACACCCGCATCCCATCCATGCCACCCATTTCCCACGCGACCCCACAGCGTTTGCTTGCCCTGCTTCCCAAAAAAAAAAGGGACATTTTGCTCTTTTTTTTCCCCATGCTGCGCTGGGGCTCCTGCAGACCCTTTCGCTCAAGCCCCAGTCACCCCCTCCATCGTTCCCCACCACCGAAGCCCTTTGCGGTGGCAGGGAGGGGACGGGGCTCCTGTCCTCCGCGGGGGCTGGGGCTCCACGTCAGCCCCTCAGGTTTGGATAAAACCTTCAGCGGTTGCCTGGAACCAGGGGCCAATCTCGCTCGTAACCATCCCCTTCGATTCTATATTATTATTAAGGTAACGGAGTGTGGCTGAAAATTAAGAGAGGAAAAAGAAATCGCTTGAGCGTCCCTCATCTTGCCACACTCCTGAGCCCGGCAAAGGGCCAGGGACGAGGGTGCCACCGTCGAGGATGCCCCGTTGAGTCCCGCTCTCTGCTGGAGATGGGTCCAGCTGTGGGGCCGGGTTGTGCAACGCCAAGGCTGCAGAAAAACGTGGCAGTGGCCACGGTTCCGGCCGCACCGCAGAGCCGCCCGCTCCCCGCCTCGGCTCGGCTGCCTGCCGGTGCTCGCTGCTGCCGGGAAATGCTTTTCCTCTGACCGGTTTCAATCTTGTCGCTCGGTAATTCCTGGTGCGACGAGACAGAAAACACCCCCCAGACCCCCTTCTCCAGCCCATTTGTTTCCCTGCGCGCTGCTCCTGCTCCCGCTCGCTCGCTGCCTCCCGAGGTAATCACTGGGGCCGCAATCGCTCGTCAGGAATATTGGTTTTTTTTCTTTTCCCCAGGTGCTTAATCACCCTTATTACCCTTTTCTGATTAATTAATTCTAATTAATTTTAAACTATCATTTTTTGAGGAGAGATGACCAGGACGGCACATGTTGTTGCAGGTGATTTGCCAGGCAGGTCCCGCAGCGCGGGCACAGCCCTCCCCTCCTCGGCGTTTCACCCTGGCCCGGGTGGGCGCCTGCTGCCCCGCTTGCTGCCATTAATGGCAATTAACAGAGCGACGAGCCCTCCGAGGCCCAGGGAAGACCCCCGAGGTACTTTGCTGGCACCCACGCGGGATGCTCCCACCTCCTTCGCTCTGCCCAGGCAGCGGGGTCTGACCCCGGCCAAACCTGCCCCCGCGTCCGCGCCTGCCTGGCTCCTTCCGCCGCCTTCGCCGTGCCGTGGCCAAGGCTTGGGAAGTCAGAACAAATTAGGTCAGGGCTTTGCCCCGCTCACCGAGAGCCGCCCAGGCGCTCGGAGGGGTGGCAGAGAGTCGGGTCCCTTCGCGCCAGCCATGCTCTGTCACCTCTCATCTGCCAGCAGCGGTGCCAGCCCTTCGCCGGGTACCGGCACAGGCTGCACCGCCGCGTCGCCCCGGGGCCTGCGGACCCAAAACCCTACGGCGTCTGGGTGATCCTGCCCTTATAGGAAATACACGTCCTGTGTATTTATAGTGTGGGACAGAGGCCAGTGTCCCTTTGCTCTTCGTCCCAAAAGCAGCCCCTGGTGCACAGCTCATCCCCAGCACCCGGCAAGGAGCGGGGACATGGGCTGGGAGGCTGCGGCCGTGAGGTTTGTCAGGGATTCCCGTGTCCCTGCCACCGGCTGCTGTCCCCAAAAGGAGCTGGTCAGATGCTGCTGATGGCCAGGCGGCCACCCAGCACGGCTCGGGGCTGGGGACCGTCCGTCCCACCTCGCTCCCTCAACCACTGGCTCTCGCCGACACTGCTGAAACCCCCCAGCAGCCCTAAATATATAAAATGTATGTATTACATATAGTGTAATGGATGCTATATGCTATAACCTGCTATACACTAGACAGTAGGTAATAGATATAGTGTGTATATATATATAAAAATTCTCTCTGTATACTGTGTGTATAATATTGTGAATATAATAACTCTGTGTGTATTATATACACAGATATAGTGTAAATGGACCATTTATGCCTACATGTATATACATATACAGCAGACCATACACGCCATACATCTACACACAGATATTCACACACCAGAGAGACAGAGGTATAAGCATGTATGTATATGCACATATATATGCTCACACACAAATATATCTATATAGATAAACCCATATTTTTTTATATGTATGTATGGTGTACATGGTATGGCGGAGAGGAAGAGGGAGGGAGTACGTACGTGTGTGTGTACGCAGTGCACAGTGAACTGCCCTGACTCTGTGACCAGTGAGGGGTGGTGGGGAGGAAGAGGAGGAAGAGGAGGAAGACATAGAGGAAAGTGCACAGCAAGAAGAGGGAGAATACAAACCTCTCTGAGTTACCAAAGCTCCCCTCGTTGATTAATTGTACTTTCTGTTTGATAAATGTTACTCATGAGTATAAAATATGCAAAGCACTTAGCAAGTTCACACTGTTTAAAGAACTCAGCTAACTAAATTAAAATTCCATGATACGAACGGAGCCGCTGCAGAGCAGCGTGGCAGCGCACGGTTCGGGGAGCCAGCCCGAGCGGGACCCTGCGCCATGGCCACGCGTCCCACCCGTGCATCCCTCCCCGGTGAACCCACCCACGCCAGCCACAGCATGGTGGCACCCAGCCCACGGGAAGGCGCCTTGGCCCGGCTGCAGCCGGTGGTTTTGGTGAGGCCATGGGTGGGGGTTTCTCGTGTGGGCCCCCCCCCACCCCGGCTGGGTCCCCGCAGAGCTGCAAGGGGCCAGCCCGGAGCATCCTCACCCCACGACCCGGCTCTGCGGTGTGGCCAGCCTGGGACCGTGCTGTGCAGGCCCCCACACAGGGCTGGCTGCCAGCCCGGCGGGGGGGCTGAATAATTTTCTCTAATTCCCAAGCTCCCACCTCTGCGGGCGGCAGCAGCCAAGCACCCAGCCCCGGGGACCAGGGTGGCTCCAGTGGATCACCCAAACCCCCAGACCACGGGTTTTCTGGCACTGCTGAGCCCTGATGCAGCACCCCAGCATCCCACCCTGTGACCCCTCCCCACCTTGAACCACCGCGTCACCCATCACACGCTGGCGAGCGTGACAATTCCCCACACACTCGCAGCGCTGCGTCCTTCCAGACCTGTGAAGAAAACCAACTCCTCCCTTTCCAGCTCTCCCAAAATGACAGCCGAGCACACTCGGGTGAGGAGAGCCCTCCTGGTGTGGGAAGGATGGGGGACCCAGTCCCCCCCATGGGGTACCTGCAGTTCTGCAGTCCTCTGCCCCAGCTCGTGGGCCGGGGGATGCAGCCAGTGCTCTGGGGAGGACGCAGTGTGTGCACTGGGAGGATGCAGTGTGCACTGGGAGGATGCAGAATATGCACTGGAATGATGCAGTGTGCACTGGGAGGATGCAGCGTGCTCACCCAGTGCATGGCACATGCCCAGTTCACACTAGACACGCTGCTTGGCCTCCTGCTCTCCGTCACCACCGTCCCAGTTGATCAGCGCTTGCTGGAGGTGGCTTCGGTGGCAGCAGCCTGTCAGGCAGGCAGCAGCTCCCTCCTGCCTGCATGTGAGAGGAGAAAGGAGGAGGAAAACCTGGCCTGGATCCTGCCTGCCTTTCTGGAAAGATTTAGGAGCCTGGCTAGCGAGGGTTCAGCGTGGTCCTGGAGCTGCCTCCGAGCCCCTGGGTGCCCCACTGGGTCCCAGGGACCCCCAAGCCACCCTCACCCTGGCTCACAGCCGACTGGAAACCCCCGAGTGACCGAACTGCCTCATAGCCAGGATCAGCCCCCATCCGCAGCCCCGCTCCCTCCTCCCGCCCACTGCCCCGTGCCCCCCACCCCAGACCCCCCCGCTCCCACCACGGGCAGGAGGTCCCACCACAGCACCGGCACCGGACCTGCGCCTCCCAGTAACTCTACAGCCTAAACACTAACGGAACTTCACGTTCACCGTTTTTGTGATGCCAGCAAACCCAGCCCTCGTGTTGGTGCCGATGGGGCAAAGCTCTTCGCGTCGCCCTGCCCAGGGGTATTTCTTCACCTCCTCGTTCTCCCGAGCCTCTTCCCAACCCTTTGGCTGAGCCGAGCTCTTGGGCAGCGAGCCACAGCCGGGGGACAGACAGGACAGGGGGATCTGACTGGGAGAAAAAGATATTTTTTTTTTCCCAAAGCCACTCTTTGCTGAGCCGATCAACCCTTCTGCAAGGCGTGACCCCCCCCCACCCACTCAGCCCCAATGGGGAGAGACTAAAATGACCCACGCTTTGCAAAACCTCTCGGGAGTTTTTGCCAGGGTGGGATGAGCCGGCATGGCACGGCGAGGCGGTGCTGGGTCCCAGCCCTGAGCCCCTGGCACAGTCCTGGGCCCCCCGGCACATCCCACGGCGGCACAGCCGATGCCGGGCTCGGCGGTAGCGAGCTGGCTTATCCTTGCAGTTTGAGCAACGGTTTCGCCCCTCTGAACCCACCCGGCTGTAAATCCTGGCACAGACGAGTCCCAAACATTCGTTTCAGGCAATGCAGTTTGTGTCATCTCGGGATTAGCATTTACACTCTTATTAATTAATACTTGTTAAACTGAGACTAAAAATAAAGCGCTCAGCTCCTTGTCTCAGCTAACGCCTCTCTGCCCTCGCCCGGCAGCGCGACTGGGCTGTGGCAGGCTCAGCGCCCGGCTGCTCCCTTTTCCATAGCCAGAAAGGAGGGAAAAAAAGGACTGTGTTGAAGCAGGAATCCTGCTGTAGCACAAACCACCCCTTTCTGCACAGCCTTGGTGGGACAAACCGGCTGCCCCGGCTATGGGTGTGCGGCAGCACGTCACCTGCCCTCGCCTCCGCTGCTGCCTGGGATGAGCTGTGGGGTGACAGGGATGGCAGCGCGCGCAGAGTTTAACCTTTATTTTCTGTTCCAGCCTCTGAAGTTGTTTTTCTTCTGTTCCTTTTTTTCTCCCTGGGCTGGGCCGGCTTGGTCGCGCTTCACATTGGGAGCTGGTTTCATTTCCCAGGCGGGACATCCCGGTAGGGCTCGTGTCCAGCAAGGACATGGTTCAGTGCGGTGGGCACAGGTGGGCGTTTGCCCCTGCAGAGAGGCAGGGGCTGCCACCGCTGCCTGCAGTTAGAGCTGAGGGGCAGCGGGTGCTGCAAAAGCCCCTTTCCCCTCCACAGGGCTGCTGCCGCGCCTCGGCATCCCTTCGGCCGCACATCGGTTAGTGCTGCTGGGGGAGCTGCGGAGGAGAAAAGGGCCTGAAACAGGGGTCGAAAAGACTTTTGGGGAACCCCAGGGGTGAAACCCAGCTGGGTTTGGGCATGGGCCATGGTGCTCCCCACCTCACTCCAGCCCACGTTAAACCCACGAGGCTCCCTGCTTCCACCCTTCCCAATCGCCCGAGCTCGTGGGCCCCCTTCAGACCTCAGAAGAGCAAAGGGAGCAAAGTCTCGGCCCAGGCTGCCGCCCGTACAGATTCCATCCATGGCACATGGATCTGTAGCGCACACCGAGCCAAGGCGCAGGGCCGCGCGGTGCCGGCTGGGTGAGGCTGTGCCGACTGTTGCTGGAGAAGGCAGCCTGCTCTGCAATATTTAATAACATCAATAAAAATAATAATAATTTCATAGTAAGTTGTTAGTTAACCTTTATTTGAAAACACAAAGCCTGCAAATTTACGCAACTGTGGGAAAGCCCTGGGTTACCAATCTGCACGACTTCAGCCACCAGATCTGACGAGACTTGGCCATGACCTTGGCTCCCGACTCGGGTGCTCTTCCGGGACCCCTCAGCTTTCCTTTTCTCGGAAAGCCCAAGCTCCATCGGAGCAAAGCCGGTGGCCAGGGCCCCCCTCCCTGCTGTGCCAGGGCAGCACGGTGTGAGCCGGGGGGCCGAGGGGTTCTCCCAGCGCAGGCTGTGGGAGGGCGCAGCCGATGCCCGGGTGCCCTCCGAGCCGGGTCGGGTACCACTTGGCGATGCAGCACGGCTCGCACGCATCGGGAGTGAATGTTAATGGTGCCGAGCTCCTCAGAGAAATGATCAAATTCTCCATCTAAAGCAGGGAGGAGAAGAAGGGGAGGGGGAGGAAGGGAAAATAACTCCACAAATTAATTCTGCTGATGAAAATTAAAATCGGGCATCGCCAAAGCAACCCCAGAAAGAGCTGCTCTGGAGTCGCAGCTCAGCCCCTGGCTGCATCCACCTGCCAGGGTCCGGACTTGCAAGCACTGATCTGTCCAAGCTTGTCCCCCAGCAGTCCCCAGAAAGCCAGCAGCTCCCCACACAGGTCAAGGTGCTGCAGCCTGTGGGGCAGGATCAGGCCCCGGCGCCGGGAGGGGCTGGGCTAACCCAGCTGTGAGCATCACAGCTCAGAGAGAGTTCATCTTCATCTCTGGTGCCTTCGGTTCACCTGGCTTCACCTGCACAGAGGGTGAGTCAGAGCACCCAAAATCCTGAGATTCATTTCAATGCCAAGGACTAAAAAAATGAAATGTCGAGGGTTTTTATTTATTTTTTATAAAGTCCCTGGGGTTTGAGCCTTTAAAGTTTTACTTTTTCCCCCCGTGCTTTCCGTCGAGGACGGCTCCAAGGATCCTCTCGGTCTAAAAAGAAGGCAGAGACTCGGCAGTGATCACGGGACTCCAGGAGCATCTGCTTTAAAAAGGAAACCAGCTTTAAATAGAAAATAAGGTAAGAGCTTGGGAGTGGGCCATGCCATGAACCGCTGCAGGACCCGACCCTCTTGGCCGGCAGCTCCCTCCTGCTCTGTTCCTGCCAGAGCTGGAAAACCTCCCATGGAGCCCGGGAAGACCCTCCAGCATTCCCAGGGAGGCTCTGGGGGCACAAGGGGACTTTCCTTGGCTGGGACAGCTACGGGCACGTCGGACGGCACTGAGGAGGGCACAGGGGTCTGTGCCGGGCGACACGGTGAAGACTCGAGGGTCTGTGCTGGGGTCGGGGCTGCAGGGGGACTCCCCCTCCCTGCACACGCTGCTCTGCTGCAACCCACGTTCCCAGTCCCCCCCACTGTGCCGCCAGCGTCCCCTCTCCCTGGTTGTGATTCCATTCTGATCTCGGGCTGCTTTCCTCCCTCCCTCCATCCCTCCTCCCTCGCTCGCCGCTGCCAAGTCCGCAGGTTCCTGCTGTGACCTTGAGCTGGATCCTGGAGCTGGTTGTGGGTTTCTTAAAGGAGCCGTGGGGGCTCCCACCACCCCCTTCTGCTCCACCACACCCCAGCCCAGCCACACGCTGGGACCCCTAGGGATGGGGGGAATGGGGAGCAAGAGCAGGGGGGCCCCCAAGGGCACAAAAACTGGGAGATGGTGGAAGTGGCCAATTCTGTGGCCACAGAGCCACAGCTTGGCCACACTCACCACCAACTGTTGTGTTTTCTCCAGGGCCAAACAGCTGCTGGAAGGGGGCTCCTGGCCACCCGTCCCAGCGCCATGTGAGGGGAGGCGTGGGCAAAGCCCCTGCTTGCGCGTGGCACCCAGTGCTGGCAGCAGCACGGGGAGGGGGACCCCGGTGCCAGCATCAGGAGGTGCAGGGGGTGCACCCAGCTCCCAGCACGGTGACAGGTTGGTGGCCCTCGAAGCCCCACAGCCTCCAGCAGCAGCAAGGAGAGCTTGGAAGCGAAGGCAATGCCGGCTGCTCCCAGCTCCTCTCTGCAGCCAAGCCAAGGGACGGACAACAGCCTGTCCACCATGGAGACCGCAGGGTGAAGCCTGCAGGCAGCCTCTGGTCTCCTTGCCGGAGAAAACGTGTGTGTGTGTGTGTGTGTGTGTGTGTGTGCGTACGCGCACACACGTGTGTGCAAACACAGCGTGGCTCATGGGAAGCTGTCGCCTGCACCCAGCAGTGGGTGTTGCACATCAACCCCAAAGCCCATGAGCATCCCCACGGCCCAGGGCGAAGGTGAGCGGCGCCTGGAGACTCAGCAGGGCAGAAACCCCCAAACTGCCCCCACCCCGTTCCCTAAACACACCCCAAACTCTCCCAGGAAAATCCTCTGGGTGAAACCCTTCATGCGATGTGGCATGGCCTGGGGGGAACCAGCTCTCGGGCTGAGACGGAGAAGCTGAAGGCATCTCAAATTGCAAGCAGCTCTGGTGTGGACACACACATGGAGACCCTGCTCCCGGGTGCAGAGGTGTCCTGGCGCCCATGATGCTATGATTTCAAGCCGCAGCTTAGCTAAACTGGACAGGCTGGGGTTTCAGCCTTGCTTGGCCAGCCCAGGCCATACTAAAAGCTCCATCAGCTGGAGAGGACCCCAATCAATAAGTGCCTTCAAGGCAAGTCATAAAACTTTGAAATTATGCAGGCAGCGCTTGGCGCTCCGCAGCGAAGGCGGTGTTTAATTCATGGGGTGCTCTTGGGCAACCAGAGAGCAGGGTCTTAAATTCGGGAGAAAAGACGAGGGGCTGCACTGCTGCCATCTGCACCAGGTGTATGGTGCTTGGATAGGCTTGGAAGATGCCATGGCGACAAAGCCACTGCTGAGCCTTCCTCACTGCAGTGCCCAAGAGCAGCACCTCATCCAAAACTCACCGGAGGTACTGGAGAGATCCAAAGGTGCCCCAGCCTCCACCCTTGTCTGAGGAGCTCTCGATCCCGGGGAGATGCTGAGCGCGCAGCATCACTCACTGCTGCCTTGTGAGTGCAGGAGTCACGGAACCCCGCAGATGAGCCTAGGAACCCCAAAACCAAGCGCTGCCCTGTGAGCTGGGGCCCAGCCACAGCTTCTGCCCTGGACACGGAGCCCACGGTGGCTCGTAACAGTGTGGGAGGGAGCAGGAGGGGATGTTGTCAGCCCCATCTATTATAGATACATATGGGGGAAACTGAGGCACCGCGGGGTTACAGAAGGAGAAAGGATAAAGGACAGTTATGGGAGAACCTCAGCAGGGCTCATGCCCCAGAGCAGACCAGCCGCTCAGGGCATGAAAACCGAGAGATTTCCCTCTGCACTGCTATAAAAATAAAGGTCACATTCAGACCACATAAAGGCACCAATGGACCACCAAAAGTCATAGCCCAGTAGCCAGGGCACCTTTGGGAGCCCCTGATACCACCAAGGAGAGGAAAAATTGCTCCTCTGCTGCCTTCATCTCAGCTGCTGGCATGGGTTCTCTCTGAAAGGAGGTGATGGGGGCTGTTGAGGCAGCACGGGAGGCTCAGCCATTGCCGCCACCACCGTAGGGACAGCTCGGGAAAGCCTGAACCCACATCCCACCCAGTATGGGGACACAGCCCAGCGCCATGTTGGGAGGAGGAGGAGGGATGGAGCAAGAGGAGGCGGGAGAGAGGGAAGAAAAGGAGAAAAATGAGTTTTCCTGCTGCCCCAGTGGTGTGGCGATTGATCGGGTGCAGGCTGGTGTGGAGCGGTGCTGAGAGCCTCATTCTCCACCGCCGGCTCACAATTATTGGGAAAAAACCGGCGCTGCTGCTGCAGTGAAATTAGTTATTGATCTCTTGTCTGGGTGACAAGCGCGGCGCTCGGCTGCGGGGCTGCTCTCCCCGCCAGCCGGCCCCGCAGCCTCCTGCACTCACCCTGCCGGGGCTCAGCATCGCCGGGGCTGTCCCGCCGGCGGAGGTGACGAGGAGGCGACCGCACGTCTCGGTGCTCGCCCCAGCTCCAAAGCTGCTCCCCGGAGAGGTTTCGCATGCAATGAACACATCGGTGTGACAAAAAGGGCTATGCCCCACAAAGGATTGGACCCCCGAGTGCTGGCTGCCCCCTGCTTTCACCCTTTGCAAAGCTTGGCCCCCCCCAGCCACAGCCATCACCCACCCTGCCAGGGCTCCTGGCCCCCAGGCATTGGGATCAGGGTGCCCTGCGGATTTTTGCACCTACCGATAACCTGGCCATCACGGAGGGAGATAAGGCAGCAGGAAATCAGGCAGCTGGAGAGCTTTTGTTGTCTGGAAAGGCTCTGCGGGTCCCTGGCATCGGCTGCCCGGCTCCACGGGGATGGGGACACGAAGGGAGCTCTGAGGCTGGGGCAAAGGGTTTCCATCCATCCTAGGGACACTTTCACAGTTTCAACAACAACAAAAAAAGGGCATTTATTTTCTTGTTGTAATTCCCGGTGCGAGGCAGGAACAACAAGGGACATTTCAAACAATCCTGTTTTCCTCCAAGCGTGGTCACCAGAGAAACACTTCGCTCCGGGCAAAGTCAGGGTTTGTTTTCCAGTGGGTCCGTTTTGAGTCTCACCTTTGCTTTGAGTTAATTTGTGCGTTTCTTTTGCACAGAGCAAGGGTGTTGCCAGCATGGCCGGTGGCTTGAGGCTGGCCCTGGGGTCCCTTGATCACATCAGGGTTGTTTGACTGCTCAGAGGGGTTTTTCCCACCAACTTTTTGCCCCAGAAAGAAGCTCCCTGAAGCGATCCTTCCCCAGGGTGTAATTAAAGTGGCTTTTGGGGTGTAAATGAAAAGGTGGGTTCCCAGGGCTGGTGGTCTCAGCAAAACCCACAAACTTTTCGCTTGGGCCTTTTCTGTGGGGTGCCTGCGATGGGGACGCGGCCGGTGCCCCTCTGCCTGCGGGCTCCCATGGGTGCTGGGTGTAGATCAGCATCTGGGGGTGTCCCCGGCGGTGGCCATGGGCTGGTGGCACTGCCCATGTGCAGAGCCCGCAGGCTGTGCAGGAGGGGACGCGGTGGAGCAGGATCTGTCCCACGAGTAGCTCCCAGGCACAGGCAAAAAGTGGCAGCGGGGTGGTGGGCAAGGGGGACAGTGGCTGGAGGCCACCGAGGGCCACCAAAGTGGCTCATGGGGTGTCCCCAAGCCCTGCGGCGAGGGACACAGCCAGCTGCCACCTCCTGGCTCCCTCTCAGAATCCCAGGCAGCGCAGTGTCCCTGTCAGCGTGGTGTCCCCGGGGAGGCTGGGGGGTCCTGGCCCCTTCCCCAGCCCTGGACAAAGGCCTGGGAACAAAAGCCAGTGGGGTGGGGAGGCATCTCCCGGCCGGGGGTATTTGTTTAGCCCGGGGGGAGGTGGAAGGGGGAGAGGAAGCTGCATTTCAAAGTGTTTTACTCTTTGTGAACCCTTCAAAGCCCCCCCAGTGCCCCCCACGGCTCCAGTTACAGCGGGGTTCCGTTGTCCCCTTCGAGAGGGCACTGGGTCCCCTCCAGCCAGCCCGGCCCCTTCCTCGCGGGTCTCCAGGAGGGAAAAAGAGAGAAGATGGGGAAGGAAAAAGGCCAGTCCAGCCAGGAGGAGGGAGCAGATCACTGCAGGAGCTTTCCCCCAGCTCAGCCCCTCTCTGGGTGTGGAAATCGAGGATGCCCCAGCCCCCGGGGACCGACTGCTGGGCTAAGGGCAAGCTTGGGAACTGACATCTTTCTCCCCATTTCTCTCCATTCTCACAATTCCACTGGGGTGTTTTTTATTTGGCTGGTGGGGGGTGTTATCCTGCGGATGGATCAAAACCAGCGCCTGACCCCTTCCCAATCCGCCAGCAGGGCCGCGGGCACGCAGGTTCCCTTGGAGGTTGGCAGAAGCCAGCCGGGCAAAGCCCATCCCTCACAGACTTGCCCAGGCTCCCCAGTAAGGTGCCACCAACAGTGGGAGGGCTCTGGACGCCTGTGGTCGTCCCTGGGCTGTTTTTTGCAGGTCCCCTCATCACATTCATCGCCCAAAGCTGGGCACATCCCTGCACAAACAAACCCCCGGTGCCTCCAGCCCCGGCTGCGACACCAGCCTGTGCCCCAGGGACTGCTGCATACATGAGGTCTCCCGGGGCTGTTTTGGTGTTTCACCACCCTAAAGGCATCCATTTCTCCCTGAGCTGGGCAGGAAGGCACAGGAGAAACAGCCACCGGCATCTTCTCACAAGAAGCAGCTTCCCAGTTTGCAACTGGGCGCTCTCCCAGTGAGTTAGCCTCACCCTGTCGCTGGCATGGGAAGGCACCTTGCGAGCCAGCCAGCGCAGCCCCGAACCCCCAAAATCCCGGCCAAGCTGGGCTGTGGATCCTGACCGCTCCTGAGAGCCTCCAGAGCTTTGCACTCTGCGGGCGCTGCGCAGAGATGAACGGGGAGAAAGGTGCAGGCGACGGGGCTGACCCCATCCCCGGCTCTCCTGCCTCCCCGCTTCCCTCCGGGGTGCTGGCGGAAGCCGAGCCCACGCCGACGGCAGCGGCTGGGCAGATGGAAAGACCAAATGATGGCTTTGCAGGGGGCCTGGGATTTGTTTGAGCCATCGCTGTCTCAGTGAGTGACTTCGAATAACGGATACACTTGAGAAAATCGCCATCTGCTCCCGGACAATTCGCAACCAGAGGAAAAGGTGGAATAAATTCAGTGACTATATTATCTGCTCGTCCCTGGCTCCAACAGCAGGGTCAGGCTTTGTGCAGCGTCCTGAAAGCAATTTGGGAATGAGAGGATGGTTTGGGATGAGCAAAGAGTCGAAAGGCAGAAAGAGGTAAGGCCCCGGGATGCTGCGCCCGCAGCAGGGCTCTCCCGGCATCCTGGGTTTGGTGAGTTTGGCAGGAAGATGAAATCTCACCAGATCCATTATTTTTTTTCCATCTCTGAATTTTGAGTTCCTCCTGCTTCCAGCTGGGCTGGAAATACCACAAAAACAGATGCTACAATGCAGCACTTTACTGCTTCGAAACTGGGAAGAAAGCAGACATGAAAAATAAATGCAGGGGTTTGCATTGCTGGTCTCACGGCCAGGCTGGGGACGAGTCCTGAGCACAGCTGGAAGAGCCCTCGCACCCGCAGACCAGCCCTTGGCAGGCTCAGCAACTCCAGAAATCAAACCCCTTATCCTCAGCAAAGCAACTCCATCTCAGGAGGGGACAAAAGTGCCCTCTGCATCTCTGCTTGGCCGTGTCTGTGAGCCCAGAAACCCCACACGGCTCAGATGGCTGATTTTCACACACTTGCAATGAAGAGGGGGACAAATCCTGCCCCCAAAGCCACGGCACTGTGCGGCAGTCCTAGGCTGGAGGGGACCCTCATGCCTCCGAGGGGACTTTGCTGGGGAAGAAAAAGCCTCAGCACTTGGTCTTGCATGGCCAGGAGAGACCCACAGATGTCCCTTCCAACCCCTAACGTTCTGTGATTCTGTGAACCAAGCTGGATGTGACCATTTTTGGTGGCCTTTCGCTCCCGGCAAGCCCAAAGCAAGGGCGTGGAGGTGCCCGACACCAGCGCTGCCCTGTGCTCCGGCACTGAAGGGCACCTGTTGCACCGGGAAAGGCGACGATGGGGTTTCTTCACCTGTCTTTCACCCCTCGCCGGACTTTACCTGGGCATGAGGGTGTGTGTTTGGCACCTGGGGAACGCCACCCACGCTGGCACCACCGCCCACCACCTCGGCCAACGCCTCCGCACCGTCCCAACCCCGCGACCCCGGCCAAGTGGCACGGGCAGCTCTTGCTTGGAGCAGTGAGGGAAAGCGAGTGCCTGGGGAGCATGAGGAAGAGGAAGAGGAGGATGGGGAGGAAGAGGAGGAGGAGGAGGAGGAGGAGGAGGAGGATGGGGAGCAGGCAGGATGGCAGGCAGACCGCGCAGCCGAGACGCAGCGAGCGGGAGCGGGAAGGCGAGGCTGAGAGAGCGAGGCAGAGGGAGCAGAAATCTGTTGCCCAGGATGTGTGCTTCGCTGTCAGCCGGCTCTGATTAACGGGCTGCCTTCCAGCTCCGCGCCGGCTGCGTTCCTGGCAGGAGCGGAGCCCCCCGGCTTCCTGCCGTAGGAGCGGCTCGCTGAAAGGTTACATTTGCACAATGTGCCGCTGGAAAAGCGGTGCCAGAGGTTGCAGGCGGGGGAGACGGGCGAACGGGCGAGCAGGCAGCTCCGCTCCCCTCCGCTCTGCCTGTGTAATGGAAAAAACCCTCTGGGGGACGCGCAGGAAAATATCAAGTTACGCTTCCCCAGCATCGCAGAGCTGGGCCCGGCCGGCCATGGATGTGGGGAATGAGAGCGAGGGGTGGGACGATGGCTGTGCACACCCTCAGACCCTCAGCACTGCTCCAGGGGACCCCAGTGTGGGCAACAACAGGGCTCTGCCCCATGCACCCCCATCACCGTGGGCTGCAGGGCAGCGAACCCCCCCTTTCACGAAGCTGGGCTCCCCGGTAGGGTTTTGCGCTTGCCGTGATCAGGATCCCACGTCTCTGCCGCTTGGTGGGGAAGACTGAGGTTGTTGTGGGGAAATTTCCAAATCTGGCAAGGAAAAATTTCCTTCGATGGAGCTTCAGTCCGCACCACTGTGATTTATGGGGCTTGGCATAGCCACGGCTACATCCACACACATGCACATGTCTCATCCCCAGTTTTCCCAGCCCTGCCACTCCATAACTTTTGGTCTGGGAATATTATTTTGGTGTCTGGGAAGTCCAGATCCTTGTAGGATTGCTAAGCCCACCATGGCTGCTCTCTGCCCCACAGCATCCTCTAAAAACCTCTGCTCACCTCCTCCATCATCCCTCTTGCACCGAAGCAGTCTCCTCCTGAGCAGCTCGGTACCCTCCAGGGCAAAGCCCTTCGTCCCTCCCTGCACAAGACCCTTCACCTTCTCATTTTTTTATTGCATCTCATCCCGGTCAACCTTTTGCACCCCAGCCACAGAGGAGGGGTCAGGGCAGCACCCACCCTCAGCCCGGGGTGCTGGAGCCAGCTCGCTCTGCCTTGCAGGAACCGACATTTTCCTTTCTGTCTCCCTCGTTTCCTTGGTTTCAAGGTTTCTCTTCCTCACTAAGCCCCTAATTAAAAAAAAAAAACCAAACTAGGGAGTATTCCCAAATTCGGGGTGCTGGGGGACTGCAGCAGCCCCCGCACGCTCCCTCTCCCTGAGCACGGGACCCAACGGTCTGACCCTGGTTCCTTGGTTTTGCCACAAAGCTTTTAAATCTCACCCTCCCCTGGTGCTGGAGCCGGCCAGACTCCAAACCCCACCAGGTTCCCCCGCTCAGCATCGCCCAGCTCTGGTCCCACCGTGCTGGGGTGCGAATCCTCCCCCTCCACTGTTCCCGGCTTCCCTCTGTGTCTGTTTTCATTAGGATTTGGAGATAAGCTTCCAAATAAAGGCAGTGTTTTTAACCCTTGGCCTTATCAGCCAGCATCCAAAGGCATCCACTATCCACCCAGCAGGGCTTGGCAGATGCTCCGAGGGAAAAGGGGACCCCAAATATCCAGACCTCTCCTTCTCTAAGACGCAAACCAGCCCCACAGCCTGCGGTGTGGCTCCAGGGGGTACCAGTGGCTTCGGGAAACTATTTCTACCATTAATGGCCCCTGCCTGGGGACAGCAGTGTTAATGCAACCACGTGCATGAATAAAACCCAAGGACCAGCTTGGCACACCTGGATTTTATTCCTGGTTCTGCCACTGGCCTGGGGATGACCTTCGGCAAGTTGTTTCCCTTCCCCGTGCTTGTGTTTCCTCTCCCACTCGGTCTCCCACTACCAGCCCTTTCTAAGCCCAGCGATGCTCTGCCTGGCAAGAGCCCCCCCAGCCCAAGAAGACTCCATCTGACTTTGCATCCCACCCCCCAAAGGGGTGCAAACAGCAGCAGCTCTGAGCATCAGCAGGTCCTACACCCCCCGAGCGCTCGCCAGAGCCCCCCGCCGCCGAGCCCCCTCCCCGCCGGGCTGTCCCGTGGCTCGTTTTTACAGCCTGTGTGCAAAGCCCTGAATATACGAACCAGCTGCCGGCAGCTTCCAGCGCAAAAGCTGTTCCAGGGAAAATCAGCTCCTCACATGAGCCTCGCCACGGGGGGTGTCCCCTGGGACAGGGCTGGGGGTGGAGTCTCGCTCTCTTATAGGTCTTGGGGACCATGGTGGGGGGAGGAAGTCCTCCAAGGAGAACCATGGGGGAGTAACCCCAATGATGGCAGCAAACTTGCTCCCCTAACCATCCAGCTGCTTGGAGGCAGCAAACCAGCCCAAACACCCCAGGTAAGCCCTACTACTGTTGCCCAAAGAGACCCCACCCCGTGGAGGGTCCCCATTCAGATTCAGCCCTGTTAGAGACCTGTTACTGGTGACGAAGGAGCACTTCTACCTGGACGGCACAGAGAGGAACAGAAGTAGCAGCCGTTTCTACCCCTCACCGGCAGGATCTCAGGCCTGGGAGGCAGACGCTGCCCTGGGATGCGGGCAGGGAAGGTGGCAGGCGATTCATCAGACCCCGGGTGCTGCGTCCTGCTCACACCGCAGCCCGGCTGAGCTCCCTCCCTGCACACAGTGGAAGGTGCTGGGGGGCTGGCTGGGAGGAGGGTGGTGGTGCAGCCTGGCAGCACCCACCTCCCCAACAAACCCAGCCCCAGGAGCGTCACAGGAACCTGGGACTGGGGACGGCGGGGGCAAACATGTCCCATGTTAAGTGCCTCCAGTGCAGAGCAGAACCTCCATCGCAAGCCCCATTGCCAGAGCATGCAAAGAATCCCAACATCAAAGCACAGCCAAGACACCCAGCTCTTTGGGGAATCAGACCTGGCCACAGCATTCAGCATCTGCAGATATGGACAGCATGGTGGCTTCTGGGGACAAATGTGTCACGCTGGGAGCTGCTGGGTCCTCTGGCCTCCGTCCACACTCACTGCTTTCCTTGAGCCACAGCTTGTCTTGAGGATGAGATTGTTTCCTGCCCTTTTCCCAAACAAGGTCCCCAACCATACTGAAAAACCTTGAGTTCACCAAGCCCTTGCTTGTGGACAGCAGAGATTTGCCTGAGTGCATGGGGTTGGCTTTCTTCCTCCTTTCCAGCTGTTAAATTGCATTATAGACAGTTAAAAATACATCGCATAGTTTCCTAATGTGACTTTTCCATGGTAAGCAAGCAGCACGGCCACTACCGAGATGCTGGAGGTCGTGGGGAGAGCTGCTTGCTGCGCCCATGGACGGCCAAGCAAGTGGTTCTGCCAGCTTGCAAAGGCCTGGCCCCGAATTTGGGTCCCACAGAGGGGAACAGCATGGCCCAGCAGCAGCTTTGGCCTCGGCAGACTGGCCCAATGGGCTCACTGCCTCTTGCCTCAGTTTCCCCACTTGTAAAAGCATTTATGGTCCATCCTCTGTGAGGAGATCTCACATTAACAAAACTTGGCATTCTTTGTTGGGCTTCACAGAAAGCGGGTCTTTCGCACAGGGATCAGAGGTTAATAGAAGTCCAGGGTTGAGCTAGAAATGATCAGTTAATAGGATGACAGCAGAAGAGCCTAATTCCTGAGCATGACTGGAACTGGACGCATGGCATCCTGTCAAAGTGCCAACGGGACATGGCCCAGCCAGAGCCCGCAGCGGGTACGGGGCAGTGCCGGGGTGGCTGAGCTCAGCCCAAGGCAGTGGCGTTGCTGCAAGACACGTGTGAGCTTGGATGACTCTCCCCTTCCAGCGGCATGGCAGGCTCCACTGGGGTCTGGGGTGGGTGGATGGCTGGAAAAACCATCTCCTTTAGGCTTGCTACAGAGCTGGAAGGAGCTATGTCCCTGAGGATGGGTTCCTCGCGGCCGGGAGCCATCTGTGGTGTGGGGAAGGCAAGGGGAAAGCAAAGGCGATCTCCGTGGGAGCTGGGAGAAGCATTCCCGCTGCAGAGCAAACCATCCTCCTCCCGCCCATGGCACCACGGCGAACATGGCCGGGGCAGCCCCAGATCAACCTCCCACCTTGCGCTGAGTTCCCCGGCGGGGACAACCCAGGATGAGCCCTGGGATGACGGCGGGTCCTTCAGCTCCCGGTACCAGGAAGGAGGGTGCATCTGTCCCCTTCACCCCAAGAAGGCTGCATCCGACCCAGACCAACCCCCACAGATGTCTCCTCAACCTCTCACAGGACTGATGCCACAACCCCAGCATGGGCTCGGCAGCAGAGAGGAGCCCAGCACCCCAAAGCAGCTGGGGCACCCCAGACCCCTGGCGAGGGGCTGGTATGGGGAGGAGAGCCTGCGAGAGGGCGAGGAAGGAGTTAAATCCCCAGCACTGCCAGCCCCCCCTACTGCTTCTCTGCTAACTTTGGGAGGAAGGGAATAGCATAAAGGTAAGAGTGGAGGAAGGAGAGAGGAGACAGATGAGAGAAGGAGCGAGCGAGGGAGAGGGGGAGCGGGAGAGAGGAACAGACGGCAGAGAGGGAGAGCGTGGGGGGGAAGATGCTGACGCTTCTCCTCCATCTCGGCGAGAGGCAGATAGAGGGGAGCAAGGAAAAAAAAAAAAGAAGGCGGCAAAGACCAAGGGAACATGGGAGAGGGAGAAGGAAGGAGCCGGAGCGAGGGAGCATGTGTGAAAGTCGCAGTGAGAGAAGGGGCCTCTTTGATTCCCCGTGCCTCATACCAGACAGTGTCTAGACTGCAGCAATTATTGTCAGCTCAGAACACCCAGGCATTGCCATTTCAGCTGAAAGGGAGCTTAACAAAGAGCAAGGAAGAAAAAAAATACCCTGCCGGCAGAGAGCTGGTCTCCCTCCAGCACAAGGGGCTCGTTGGAGGGCCCTCCATCGCCCCCAGCCCCAGTGAGCCCCAGCCCCAGGTGCCCTGGCAGTGGGGGGAGCAAAGAGTTTGCTGTGGAGCAAGGTGGCCGCGGGGTGTGAGCGGTTCCCAGCCTGGCGTCGGGGTCCTTGGCTGGTTTTGGGGTGCAGTCACCAGGCTCAGGTCTCCCTGCAAGCCCAGGTTATGGGGCTCAGGGCAAGGGGTGAAGGGTTGGGGTGAAAAGGCCCCCCGGGGAGGTTGGAGGTAGCTCGGCGGAGAGGCAGCTTCCCCAGCAGGCAGCGTTCAGCTGTGCATGCCCACGGAGCTGCACCCTGGGCCAACGGCGGACGGTCAGACGGACACCTCGGCCTCACCGCGGAGCCCAGGGGATGTGCACACTGCCCCTGAGCAGTGGGGACGTGAACCACGGAGCTGGGCACCTGCCCCCTGCTTAGGGACCCCGATGCATGCTGCTCACGCAGCTCTTTAGCTCCCTTGGGTTTAAGGAAATGATGGGAGGTCACTCGTGCAGAATCACGGGAATAAAAATCATTCCTCCTCTCCTCCATCCAGTCTCCCCACCACCATCAGAGGAGTTACCCACTCTCCTCTTGGGCCCTTTGCCCTCTGAGGGGCTTTTGTGCCTTTGGAGGTCTGGGATGCAGTCAAGTCTCCCAGGAGGGAATTAGCACCCAGAACTGGCCAAGAGTCAGGAATTCCTGGCGTCCGCTGGAAACACCCACCCCATGCCCATCCCGGCTCTCCAGTGAGAGCCAGCTTGGAATACCTCCGAAGGGAAGAGGTCAGGAGGAGATCTTGTGTCCCCTGTCTCCACCATGCCCGCGGTTTTGGGGGTGGCAATGATCCCGCCCTGCTGTCTGTGGGGCTGCCCTGCAGATGAGCCCCCATTTCGGAGCATCCCCAGCTCTAGGGCTCTGCCACCCATCTTCAAAATTTGGGTGTAAAGAGCAGCACAGCAAACAGACCTTCTCCACTGCTGGATAGCACAGAGACCGTCCCCACAGAGAACCACGGCCGGTCTGGTGGGAAAGGCAGCCAATCCCTCCAGATGCCGGAGCGCAGCTCAGGTTTAATTAGCACTTTTAATGCTTGGAAAGGAGGCACGAGGGAATACCACGTGGGTTGGACATATTTTCCTCACTAGCGATCCAGGCTGGTGACAGGGAAGCTCCCCAACTCCAGCTTGCTCGGCTGGGATGGGGTGACGTAGCCCTGGGGTTTAAAACATGGCAAATACCCCTGGTGAGCCCCACTTGGACCCCTCAGAGCAGGGTTGAAAGGGTTTTTTTGTAGAAAACCCAAAGAGTCGGCATGCTCTGCCAGCGTGGGACGCAGTTTGAGAGGTGCCCGACCCAACACTACCTCAGTTGGGCTGTTTGTGCTTGTCCTCTCTTTGCCTTTGGGGAACAAGATCCATTTTCTGGCCAGGTCTGGTCATGTCTGCTAAATGGACTTCTCCCTTGGGTACATGGCATTGATGTTGCTGTGTATCAGTGCCATTCGGCATCTGGCTGCTGTGGCAGACCAGAGCAGATGACAGCAGAAGTCCCACAAAGGACTGGGATGGCATCACCTGCCTGGGGCGGGACTCGTCCCCTTGGTTTACCTTGGCTGGCCGTGGCATGTCCATGGAGAGGATGCTGTTTCGCAGCATGGGGTTCCCCGCTGCAGGTCAGTGGAGGAAAGCGCCAGCTCTGCCCGTTGTTCACGTCTCCCATCACCATCCCCTTGCAGCGGTGCCCTTGGCTCCCAACGCCGCGGTGCAGAGCTCCCTCGTGCCGCTGCAGCCAGCATCACTTCTGCATCTCGGGAATGGGGTCTCCAGCTCCCAGTTGCTCCAGCAAAGCCCTGCATCTGGGGCTTGTAATGCTTCTGCTGTGGAGTAAAATGATTTTCCAACAAGTGTGGGTGCTGCAATGAAATAAATACCTGGTATGAGCAGCAGAAAGTCATCACTTTGTGAGCTTGGGCCAGAAAGTGTTTGACGTTCACAGGGAACTTCTGGCTAGCCTGCCCTGAACCAGAACTTGGCCTCAAGGAGCCCAGATCTGTGATAGGACTCTTAGGCCTGGGGAAGGGGCTCCCTGAAGATCTGCCAGTTGCAGGGCTTCAAAACTACCACCCCAGGACCCTGTACCACAGTCCCGAGCCACGCAATGCAGCAGGAATGCCACCAAGGCCTCTCTGCAGTTCTCTGACACCGGGCTCCCACTGCAGCGTGGCAAGGCAATGGAAGAAGGCAGACCTTGCCTTCTACCTTCTCTCCAGTGTCCCTCCCTCGGGCAGTCAGGCAATTTCCAGAGCAATTTGGGGACCCCCAGCTCCCCACGGTGTCCATGTGAGACCCCGCCCTGAGGAGACGTGGGGTCCCACCAGCAGCCCCTGAAGCCACCAGCATGTGCCCACCATTAGCCCTCTTCCGAGACCCTGCACCCCCCCCAGCTCTCTGAAACAGCCGCAGTCCCAAGCAGGGGAGGTGAGGGGGGAGCTGGGAAGCCACAACCGCCGCTGCACGTGTGTGAGCAGGAGGGCGGGAGGGAAACCGGCCGCATCCCACATCGCCATGTGCCGGGAGAGGCCGGAGGCGGCGAAGGCGCTAGGCAGCCCGGACTCTCCAGCCGCGGTGGCACGGCCAGCCGGGCCTGGCACCACTCTGCACCCTCTCCCCACCACTGCGCCAGGGCCATGTGGGGAGGCATACGGGGCAGCCCTGGCATCCCTGCCCCACGCCGCGACCCTCGCCCGCCTTCCCTCCCCTCTACGAAGCCATCTGCAAGCTGCCTGTTTTCCAGTTCCTCCAGATTTACCCCTTCCTCTTTTTTTTTTTTTTTCCCCC
>Ga0065711_1035655_pt1 | contig 22008 bp, 19 predicted proteins | sample Hoacrofraction12_FD_59098 | JGI IMG/M metagenome (GOLD analysis project Ga0065711, IMG submission 59098) | Hoatzin crop microbial communities from Cojedes, Venezuela - Epithelial fraction 12 v2 (version 2) | ecosystem: Host-associated > Birds > Digestive system > Esophagus > Crop | place... | reverse complement strand
AAGGGGAAACCCTCCAGTTTTTCTCTTCCCCCCCCCCCCCCCCCCCCAGTCATCTGTTGAGGGTGTTTAAAACTAGTGTCATGTATTATTTCAGCAGTAACCAGGCAGTGAGTCTTTTGACTTCCCTTGTCAGAAAAATTCACTGCCAAATTGATTGAAGGACCCTTTGACCAGTTTTCGTGTGTAGTCTATAACTAATCAGCAGCTTCCAGATATACTCCGAGAGGGAGGATGCCTTCTGAAAGCTCTGGGAGAAAGAGATGTTTAGTTAATTCACATTTTCTAGTCCCACGTGGGAACTGGAGCAGGTTGCGGCTCGGTAATATTACGTGTGATGTGCTAGAGGTTTTGTCGGTGGTAGCCCAGTAAGCGCCTGTAACTTTTTCTGGGCTGGATTCGGAGCGTGAGCAGGTCAGTGGTGCTCTTAAACGGCTTTGTGATTTTATATAGGCTGGTGTAATCCAGCTGAGTTTGGTCAAATTAATTCCGATTTACATTGAGAGCAAGTGAGATCAGAATTAGGTTTCTGGGCTTTTTGTGTTGACTAATCCTTGCAGTGCACTGAATCAGAATATGAACCCTGTGAAACTGGGACAGCTAATATTGAAGAACTTTAGGAATGTTTTTCATGTGTTCTAACAGGTGCCTTTTTCCTTTCTCCTTTCTTTTTTTTTTTTTGTTATGATTCAAGTAAAAGACCTGTGTTGGTTCTTCAGAATGACTCTCTCTACTCTCAGAGACGTCCTTACACCAGTGAAGATGAGGCTTGGAAAACCTTTCTGGAAAATCCCCTTACAGCAGCTACCAAAGCTATGATGAGCATCAATGGTGATGAAGACAGCGCAGCTGCCCTCGGACTGCTCTATGATTACTACAAGGTAGATTGGCGTGGGTACGCTCTGACAGCCTGCAGAGTTCTTGTTCCTCCTGTGGAAAAGGTGCCATTTGCTAGAGGATTTTACAGAACCTGTGGATAGATCATGAGGACTTTAAACTATGTGGTTTTTAAACAGAAAAAAATTCCATGTCCCATTTTCTGAAAACTTTTGGTTTTTTTAGCTCAGTGAAATTGTATCACCTGGATCTTAATGTAATGGGTCACAGCCGCAGTAGCACTTTGCCTGTCGACTCAAGGTTCTGCAGGAGGCAGTGTATTATAGAAACAGTCGTGAAGAATGAGGCTTGGGAGCATGTCTGTGTCTGAATGTAAATACACATGGAGCAAGAAACTTCTCTCCTTTTGCTGGTGTGATCCCTGTTCTGGTGGGGCCGTTGGCTTTTGCTGGGGCATTGATGTCCTGCCTTAGTCTTGGCTGGTACTAAGCTAGAACTACAGATTTTTGATGGTGTGTGGGGCAGAAACATCTACCTGCAGGATTTGCTGTCTGCATCCCTCTAACCCTCAGTGAGCTTCGGCTGCCACAGTCTGTTAATCCTTTGGCTGCCGCGGTTGTCTTCCCCGGCATTTACGGTCTTCTCGGAGATATGCGGCTTCCTAGGTGCTCGCAGGTGAATTGAACACAGTCAAACAGATAACCCTCTGCTCTGTGTGGGGTACGTTTTGCTGAGCTTTCTTTCTGAAATACCAGAAGTCTAAGCCAGGGTAGTTATCTCTGGTCCACGTCCAAGTCGGTGGCGACCAGCGGGTGTTTCTATGCAGGGAGGCGTCCCGCTTGTGTTAGACGCTTGCCTTATGGTGGCCTGGCTCACCGGGTGGAGATGCCTTTTTTTTTTTTTCTCCTTCTTTGCTGAGTGTGCAGGGAGGCCAGAAGGCTGACTTGGCTCACATTCCTGATGTTTTGGCTAGTGACTTTTAACAGTAGTGAGCACAATTGCCAGGCTCGGTATGTTCTTCAAGCACGAGCAGAGGTTGCCTTGTGCATGCAAAGTCCTTGCCTGCCCTTTTAAGAGTTGAACATGTCTTACATATCAAAATACTCTTGCAATGCTTAATATGGAGATTAGTGTTCTACGCACATGACAAAATGCCACAGACTCACTGATGTGGATGTTATGTGGCTAGTTTTGTGAGAAAACGGACTTTCTGCTTTGTGCCTGCACTTGCTACGCTCTTGGGGAAAAAAAACACAGCACTTCCACCATAATGATTTTAATCCGCAAAATCGATTTTGATTTCTAAACCTGTAGATTACAAAGAGGATGGTGATGTTGACTCTTCATACTTGGCAAAGCAGAAGGGATTCGCTGTACATTAATGTCTCATTTGGGGTTTCCTCTTATGTTTGGGTGTCTGTGGGTGTACAGAGAAATCGGTGGAAGAACAGGTATGCTGCACACTTGCATGAAGCAAAATGGTTAGAGCTTGAAAGATTTATTGAGGGCTGTTATGAAGTAATGCTAGAGGGGTGATGTCTAGGCATTTCTAATACGCCCCCTCTGCAATATTAAAGGCAGCTGATGAGATCACCTCCTTATAAAAAAAACAAAACTAAACAACTCGACTTTTCTTCCATTTGACTAATGAGCTACCCGGATAGCTCAACTGTAGTTGATAAGGCCTTAGGGGAAACAAATTTTTTTATCAAAATGTAGAATTTAGGAGTATTGGATTTGAGGCCAAACACAGCTTGGAAGGCCCTTGTTTTTCAGTGACAAGTTAGCATTGGCCTCTTAGCAGTCTCCAGCTAGAGATTCTCCACGTTTTGCTGGTGGAAAATCCAAGAGTTCTGGTGTTACATGGAGATTCCACGTTATGTGGAAGAGCCAGGACTTGGGTTTTATTTAGCTGGGGGCTGTTCAGAGAAGTATGCTGTTCACACAGGTGTGCCGTTGGCCTTTGAGTGTCAATAAAGTGGTGATTCCCTGCGTTGCACCCAAGCTGGCAAACGCAGGCAGTACCTGACCAGGCTTCAGCGAAGGCAGGTGGTGGGAGTTTTACTCCTCCTTACACTGCAAGGTGTTTGCTTTGCTCATTCAGGAGGTGTGTTGAGGGTGACAAAAGTCCTGGGCCCCGTGTGTGTTTGCAGAGGAGCTGGCTTGGACTTGCTGTGCGCTTGAGGGGACCTGAGCACCACAGACGGATGCCAGCGGTGGTGAGAGCTGTGCAGGTTGCCGGGATGCTCTCTGTGTGCTCTGGTGAACCGAGCTGCCACAGGGCCAGGAGTTCACCTTCTTCTGTACGCCATGGCCTTGCAGCACAGCCAGGAAAATGACGTGTGTCTGTGTGTGGACTAGGTGGCTTGTGTGATCGGTGTTGCAGTGTTTTCGGGGAAAATCCTGTCCATGACATAAGGTAAGAGGAGCAGTACTGAGATGCCTTGTGTCTTAAATGCAGGGCACTGGTGGCTGCCTTTTCTCTATAAAAGGTTTAATATGGTTTGGGCCAGTGTGTTGTGTGTGGCCTTGCACAAAAATGAGCTGTAGCATCCCAATACACTTATCAAACCTGGTCCTCCCCAAATCCCATGGCCTCCAAGGAGAAAGAAAAGCCTCAAGTGGTCTTTGAGGAAGCGGCTTAGAGAGCACACCTTCAGGAGGAAGGGACTGTGGAGCAGCATCCTTTCGTAAGCCTTCAGCTCATGCAGAAAGCTGAACTCGGCCAGCCTGCAGAGGAGAAGACTTGCACTGCCAGTGCAAACCTTGGTGCCCTCCTCCTGGTCTGCTCACCCCAGTGCTGGTGCTAGAACCAGGGATGGCCAGTTTTCTGCACCAGTTCTCACACTGCCTGGTGGTGGCAGGAGCCCAGCCAGCTGGGTCAGGTATGCAGGGATCTGCAGGGCATCACCTGGGGTGGTCTTGGCATCCCAGAGCTGTGCAAACGTTGATCAAGCTCTAATGCTAGTAATGACTGGTGTCGGAGAGCGATGCTTTCTTAATTTAACCAAATGGCTGTGCTTTGAGGAGCTATTTATTTTTTTTGTATGGGAAGAGGAATGCAATTATAGTATGTCTTGTATTTCTCAGGTTCCAAGGGAGAGGAGATCTTCCACAGCTAAACCAGAGGTAGAACATCCTGACCAAGACCATAGCAAAAGGTATCACTTTTTATTATTGCGTCTTTGCTTATCTGCCTTCCCTCCTAGACCACCAAAGCTGCTGAAGGAAAGTAACTTGCTGCTGCAGTGCAGTGTTGTGCTGGAAGAGAGAAATCGTTTGCTTTTCCTCTGTGCCCCAAATTCCTGTGCTGCCCCAGGAAAAGGATGGAAATTGGACCTTGATGTGGAGATCTGAGGCCCAAACTGCTTCTCATCGCCATCCATCTGCTTGCTGTGTACTGGTGTCATACAGTCAGCGTAGCGAAAGCTGTTCTCTTTAACACTAGGCACAGCCTGGTAGCACAGGCACCCCTTCCCAAGGCTGCGGAGGTGACTGGTGACCCTTTTATTTTTGCGTGCGGTTGCCTCAGTTGCTCTTTGCTGATCTTGTTCTCGGGCAATAGCAGCGTTGATTTTTTGTGCATGGGCTGATAGGGAAGGACTTCAAAGTGCTTGTGATTTAGTTTTGCATTTGTATTGTTTGTGGGCTTCTTTTGTATCCTCTGGAACTCCTTTCTTTCTTCTTCTTCCTGTCTTCCCTCTCCTGCGCCTCCCAAGCAGAAGATGATACTGATTAAGTAAATATTACGAACATGAGGTTCATTCAAGCCAGGCTTCCACTCCTACCATCCTCTTCCTTTGGACAGACTAGAATGCTTGAAGGACTCAAGGTGAGGTTTGTGGTCTGGCTGAGCCAACTGAATGACTCGTCGTTGTGAAGAGCAGTCTGGTTCCCACTGCTCCCCTCATACCAGCTCTGGTTTTCCACTGACCCATAACCTAGCAGAAAAAATGAAGTGGCTAGTTTTCTGCCAAGGGAACAAGCCAAACTGGCTCACCAAGGGGACAGAAGGAGCGTCAGAACTGGTGCAAGGGAGAGGGCAGGACAACGTTGTTGGGAGGGAGAAAGGGAGGACAGGCTGGCTTAGTGGTTACTAGCTGTGAGGTCAGCTCAGCCGCAGATCTCGGTGTCGTCCTGGCAGAAATGAGCGCGGTGGGGTGGAGAGTGTGAAGTTACGCAAACCACTCCAGGGAGTCTCGGTGTGGATTTTCTTTGGGGGGAGTTGGGCATATGAAAACGAGACGTAATTTCCCTATTAATGCTTCCCAGATGGCATGCAGTCCTAGGGCAGAGGAGCAGCAGTCTTGCTCTCAGTCCTTCTCCATCTGCCAAAGAGCAGTTTCATGGAGCCTGCATGTGCCTGTGCATGGTGGGAAGGGCCTCGAAGCGCTTAGTTTTAGGCCATTGTTTTCCAAGCAGTGAGGATCTGGGCTGTGAACCCTCACGCTTTACTCAAGGGTAATTCATCTCCAAGGTAGGGTTGTTAGCAGTGGGTGAGGTTTCTTTTTTGAAGGAGTTTCTCAGCTTTTCAGGTTAGGATTGAGCTGTGCGCAAGCAGGAGAGCTGGTATCAGCTGTCCTTGTCCAAAAGCCAGAGAAGTATTTCTAGCTCTTGTTTAATGAGAAAATAAACTGTATAATTGATGTATGATTTTTTTTTCTTTGTCCTTTAAAGGAACAGCATCCCAAATGTGACAGAACAGTCACTCATTTCTGCTGGAGAAAACAGAGTCCAGGTTCTGAAAAATGTGCCTTTCAACATTGTCCTTCCACACACGCCCCAGATGGGCATGGACAAGAGGGGCCACCTTACAACCCCTGACACAACGGTCACCGTTTCAATTGCCACAATGCCCACCCATTCCATCAAAACGGAGACGCAGCCCCATGGCTTTGCAGTGGGCATCCCACCAAGTGTCTACCACCCCGAGCCCCCCGAGCGGGTGGTGGTCTTCGACAGGAACCTCAATCCCGACCAGTTCAGTTCCAACACCCAGCCTCAAAACTCACAGAGAAGAACACCAGACTCCACTTTCTCAGAGACTTTCAAGGAGGGCGTGCAAGAGGTACCAAGAGAGGCAGTTGCTGTGTGTGTGTGTGCGTGTCTTGATCTGGATGGAGAGATCCAGTTCCATCTTTGTTCTTGTTACATCGGCCAGAAATCTGTTCAGTGATTTAGGAATAGAAGACTTTCTCAGAAAGGTGTACAAGTATTAATTTAGTAAATAAAACCTTCACAACATGAAGTCGTTAGCAAAAGCGAATGACTGATCTTACTAGTGACAGAGCCTTTGGCTTGCAGGGTGTGGAAATAGTTACCTTGATCCACAGCACCGGGCCAGGTTTTGCAAGAGTTCATCGCTCCGCATTGCCTTCGCAGGTACCGAAGCGAGGTGGCTGTGTCTGTAAGCTGCCTTGCTGCCAGTTTCTAGGCGTGGTGTGTCAGTGGAAAACAGTTGGTTTATTTAGGGACCTTGAGTGAGAGTTCAGCTTGGATGAAAATCCATGTGTTTTGTTTTATGGAATCAGCTGAAAAAGACTAAGTCTATGTTTTGATTTTTAAGCCAGGCATTAAGGAATGTGTGTGGCTGTGCCGTCTCTTTGAGATTTGGGGGAACTTTAAAATGTTGCCCTAAGCTGACTCAGAAGGCTTGTGAGATATTGGCACCCAAAAGTTTTGGTTTAAAACCCAGTTCAAGTGTCGTGCTTGTACAAACTAAAGATCAGTTGTTCTCTGGTGATCAATTGCCTGCCAGAAGTTCTGTGGCAACGAGTTATCTGTTTAATCTTGACTTTCCTTGTTGCTGCTGTGTTAATTGTTGCGTTTTGTTTGTGTCTGCCCCAGGTTTTCTTTCCTACTGAACTGAATCTCCGGATGGCCAACATGAATTCAGAAGATTATGTGTTTGACAACATTTCTGGGTAATGCTTTAAGCCCCCTGCTTGCCCCTGTCCTCCTTCTCTTTTACGGTTGGCTTGTCCTCGAGCAAGCAGTACAGCTCGTTCCCTTCTGTGCTTAGTCTCTGTCAGGCACTGGGGACACTGTGGATCTCAAAACTACAACAGCACCTGCTCATTCGGATTTCACGGTTGAAAATCCTGCCTGTATCTTTAAGGAAAACTACAGGCAGTGTTAGAAATGCCAGCCCATTTCAATGCTGCCCTGTTTCAGTCCATGTCCTTGTAACAACCCCCTGTCCAGGGGGAAGGAGCAGTGTTGTCTGTCAGCTCTTCAGTGGTCTCAGCTGGCTTTCAGCTGCCTCCCTCTCCCTGACCTGCTTGCCTTGCTCTCTCCCTGTTGGAAATCTACAACAGGAACAGGAAGCGCGAAACTCATCTGAACTCAAAGGGATGGGAATAAACTAGTTGTTTGGTTAGCTGCAGTTGACCGAGAGGTAGCAGGAAAAGACCGGCCACTGAATGGCTTGTTAGCTTGTGAATTTTAATTTAATTGCTAATAGATGCTTTTCTGCTCCGTGGGAGTAGCTCGCTGTTCTTGACCTGAATAGGGAGCTTCCAGTCTTGCCCGCTGATGCATCTTGGGATTTAGCTTGCCAAGAACTTCTCTTAAATGTTCATTCATGAAGGAAATGATTGAAAAAGGGGCTCATCCTGTTTTCCAACTTCCTTGCCTGTTGATGGCTTAGTGAGTCAACTAACAGCTTTGGAATTTCTCCAGATTAAATGTAGAACATTTAATCAGCTTTCCAGGAAAATGCCTTAGCAATCACTGCCCTCTTCGCTCCATAGGAATAACTTTGAATACACGCTGGAAGCCTCCAAGTCCCTCCGACAGAAGCCTGGGGACAGCACGATGACTTACCTGAATAAAGGTCAATTTTACCCCATCACGCTGAAAGAAGTCAGCAGCAGTGAAGGAATCCATCACCCCATCAGTAAAGTCCGAGTGAGTGGCAGCTCTTGTGGTTTCTTGGGAAAGAGGGTGTGTACGATGGTAGCCTTAAACTCTCCCAAAGTGCACTAATCTAAACCAGAGCATCAGCACGAAGGCCAGCTTACCCGCTCGCTTACGTCAATGTTCGTTCCTTCACTGTCCACTTACTTCCAGACCAACCCTTCCTGGCTCAGTCTGTTACGAAGTGGTGTCAGCACTTGTGTAAAGGTGATGCAACACCTGGAATGAGATCCTTGAACTCCAGTTAGGAGAGCAGTTCTGCTGATCTCTGTTTATGACCCAGAAAGCACTGCTGTCCGCCTTCCTGCTTGGCACCGGTGTGCCAGGTATACTGTGGCGTGGCAGGTTGGAAAGCCCAGAGCAGAAAACCTGATACTAGGGGGAGAACTTCCAAAGCAAATGTACTCTGTGGCCTCTTCTCTTTCACGTGTTTGCGTTTTGCTTTATTTTTTAATCTTTCCCCTCCCCATCTCCTTACAGAGTGTCATCATGGTTGTGTTTGCTGAAGACAAAACAAGAGAAGATCAGCTCAGGCACTGGAAATACTGGCACTCAAGACAGCACACAGCCAAACAAAGATGCATTGACATAGGTAAGGAACACTCTCATTACTGATGTCAAACTCCAAACCTAATTCCTTGGCAAGGCTTGTTTTTTCTGCTAAAGCTTTGTTATTTTAAGGAACCTTTAGATCATGCTCTCTCCTATCTATAGCTTTGCTGAAAGCCCGGAGAGAGCTTTTGATTGCTTCGTGCTGTAGTTTGTAGGGCTTACTGTCGAGGCTGGTTGTTGGAGGGTTTGTTTGGTTGGTGAGCAGGCTGAGTTTAGGGTTTTGCGTTGGGAGATCTAATGCCCCCTTCCAAACTAGAGTTGCTTTGGTGTGTCCTGGTGCTTGTAGCTGAAGAGCAGCTTATAGGCTCTGTGGCTTTCCTAAATACTGTGTTTCTTCAAAGGACAAGATCCTCGCAGAAATACCTCAACACTCATGATCCTCCTTCCCACAGCTTCACTCACAACTGGTCTTTGGTACATGTGAAAAAAGAAAACACTGCAAATTTCCACTTGCCTCCAGACAAGGCTGGGGCTGGCTGGCTTCCAGCCTTCTCTGGCTGAAGGCTGGGTTGTACTCCTAGTCCCTTCCTTCTGTGAATAAAAGCGGGGATTTATCACTTGGCACTTAAAGCAGACGCGCATGCAAATCGTTGTTTGTTATTGAAGGAGTTTTATTGGAGCTTATGCCCTTGCTGTGCAGGGTAGAGTTTCCTGCACATAGCAGGCTGTGGTGCAGGACGTGTGATACTTGGGATGTCTGCCTTTCTCGTTGGAGTTTCTGGGTTGGAATTTCTGCCAAGTCCCTCGTTTTCCTCCTTCCTCCTCTTTGTTGTTTTTTTTTTGGTTTTGTATAAGAACCATTTCCAGCATTCTTAAGTACCGTTCCATTTCCTTTGCCCCAAAGGGGTTGCTGAGGAGTTGCAGTTTCTGGCTGCTTTGTGTGATGCAGGACTCCAGGTGGTATCCCTCTTCCTCTCTCTCATACATCCTTCTTTCTAACAGCGGACTACAAGGAGAGCTTCAACACCATCAGCAACATTGAGGAGATTGCGTACAATGCCATATCCTTCACTTGGGACATAAACGAGGAAGCAAAGGTATGTGACTGTGATTATATTTCCTGTCCTTTTGCAGATTTGGGGGCTGGGGGAGGGGAAGGGTGTGTGGCCTACCTGGTGATTAGCATATAACAAGTTTGTTTACGCTCCTACATTAGGCAAAACCTTCTGGCTATTTCTTAAGAGGGTTTGCATGTGCAACTGCGGAGGGCTTTGCAACTGCTTCAAGGTTCTTGGCAGAGCTGCCTCCCTGACAGACAAGTACTGACAAAAGGAAGCACGGAGCGTTTCCACAGCAGATGAAGCGGTGCGGGAGGTGTGATGAAGCGTAGCCGGGCTTGGAGGGAGGCAGCTTCTGAGGGAGTTAAGGCTGCAAAATGAGCTTGCCTTTAGCAGGAGAGGGAGTAGCTGCTGCTGTTGAGCTCCCAAAGCATGCGTTGCCGAAACCGCAGATCCCTACACCCAGTGACCTGTTTCAAGTTAGAGCAGCCTCCTGGTGAACTCTGATGTTTTTTCAGAACTGTGGGCGCTACAGTAGGTGTGTAGGTACAAACAGCTTCCCTAGCTAGTACATAACTGCAGTTATTTGAAGCTACTCCAGCTTTTGAAAAAGGCCTGTGTATCTTCTGGGTGCCAGGACAGCAGGTCACAGAGCAGGGTCCTCTCTGTTCAAAAGGCATTTTCCACTGGTTTGTTGCTGGAGTTAAAGTGCAGGAGTTTTCTTTGGAGAGTTGCATTACTGCCTGGGTTTTCATTAGAAATTGGAAATTGTTTCCTTCAGTCTTTGGAGGTTGGCTGTTCCCTTGCTGGTATGTCATGTGCTAGTCACTGTCATGAGGAAAACTACTGGTGGCTGCAGAGTGCCATGTCGAGGAAGGGCCTAGCTTGGGGGACATCGGAGCTCTCGGCAGAGAAGGCAAAGGTCCTCTGGAGCTGTGTGTGCCACCATGCTCGGCAGGAGGCACAAGGGATGGTGTCACTGCACAGTGGCTGTCACCATGAGCTGTGCTCTTTACTGCACAAGCAATTTGGAGAAAAGGGAGAGGGAGAGGTTGTGTGTGGGTTGCTTTTGGGTTTCAGCTCTGTGGAAGAAGTTGGAGTGCTTGGCAGGCAGCAGAAAGGAGCTGTGTGTGCTGCTGCTGAGAGAATAGTGCTGCATCGCAACATGCGTGACGTTACTTCTGAGGCTGGTGCTGGGTGCCAGGCTTCCTGGTTCACCAGATTCGTCTGCTGGCTTTGGCTTCAGCTGGGTTGAGAGGGATGGCGGGGATGACCTTGCCTGCTGGAGGATGCTCAAAGGCTGATGTGATTTTTTTGAAGCATGAAGCACTTTGCTATGTGAACAAACAGATGAAGCTTCAGAAGGGCTGTCGAAAGGAGGCAGTAAGTATTCTCAAACTTGTAACCTGCTGCTGTAGCCAGTCTAACATTGGCCAGTTCGAGGAACGCTGGTAATCTGTGTCTGGAAGGTACTTGAGATCTTAGGATTTGCGCACAGGGGTGGATCATGAAGACGCAGCAATGATTTTTGGGTCCCCAAGGAGTCCGAAGCACTTTGCAGCTCTGCAGCTGCCTCTCTGCTGGCTGAGCCATCCTGCAGCCGTAGGGACAGGCTGCTAACCCAGGAATGGGGCTTAGACCTGGTGCTGAGAACCCAGTGGTAGCCCCAAGGGAAGCCATCCCTTCCCAGCAGGTGACAGAGCCCAGCCCGACGAAGCTGGTGCAGGTGGTTATTGCCCAGGTGCTCTACAAACCCCTGAATGAGTAGTTTCAGTGATTGCAGGTCCATAGTGAAATTGCAAATAGCAGCTTGAAAAGGTCTGAGGACCCTCAAGGGATTATTTCAGCTCAGGGCTGAACTTCATGGGATGAGGTGGTACAGCAAGCCATGCCCAGACTGGTTTTGTAGCTACATAGGCAAATTTACCTCCAGGTTCAAAGTCTTGGCGTGCGAGTTCCATATACTTTGAGTATTGGTTTGTATGAACCTACAGAGGGGCCTATGGACACTGAGAGTACAAGCCTTGGCTCTTGGGATCAGTATCGTATTAAGACACAAATACTCCGGACTTCAGTGTTCAAAGAATTGGCATTTTTAGCAAGTGCTCCATGTGTTTAAGCATCTGTTTAGCTCTATTTCTTTTCTCCGAGTGGATGCATTTTGTCAATAGCTGGATTTCTCACCAGTAGAGCTGCAGTTCTTTCTCAACTCCTGTGATCTTATCAGGAGATGCCTGAGCCAATTTCAACAATTTTTATTGCATGGTTCATTTACCTTGCGTGCTCTTTCTCTTTTATTTTCCTTTTTTTTTTTTTTTTTTAATTTCCCTCACCCTCCTGCCCCCAAACAACAGTCTTGAAGTGTATGAAGAAAGCCAGGAATAGAGAGAGGCGAGTTTCTGATGCTGCAGAAAGTCCTCCACAGTAATAAATAGAGCGTCTTGTGTTTAATAACAGCAACAGTGTTGCATAAATGGTATGTTTAACCAGCCGGCAAGCCTTGATTATTAGAAACTTGCTTCCTGAGCCCTGGAGTTACCTGGACCCGAGCCAAATCATTCTTCTGGGGTTACTGCTTCTCCCATTTTCCTCCTAACCTTGCTCCCAGTTTGCTGTGGGAATGAATGATTTGGTGCTGTGCAGAGGTGTCAAATGGGAGGTGATGAGGCCGTGTGTCTGGGGGTTTTTGGTGTAAATACTGACTTAGGCACCTGGGGCTCCAAGTGCCTGTTGGATTTAAGGGAGGAATGGCATACTATCACAAGAAGTTGCCCCTGGCAGCTCTGGGACCAGGCACTTGCCCTTCTTGTGCTAGCTCTCACTGGGGGGATGCACAGGAGTATGGGACGTCTGCTGCTTTGTCCATGCAGGAGGTCCCACCTGCCCTGCCCGAGGGTGCTTTGCCAGTCCGCTTGGGGCACTTAGGGATTCTGTAAAATACAGCTTTCTGGTGAAGAAACACTGTTTTCAGGCAATGTGAGTCATGTGCTCGCTCTGTAGCATGGGAAGCATGTGGATTTTGCAGCCGCGGATTTGGGGGACAGAAGGGATGTTTGAGATCCCCACAGCAACCGGTATTTCCCAGTTGTGTTGTGCTGGGACTGCTGAGGGCAGCTGCAGGACTTTGGACACCGGGCACAGCAGGCAGGTCTGGCTCTGCACGGATGGAGCTGTCACGCAGCTGGCTGCGTTGGTGTGCTGTTCGTGAGCCAGCCTGTGTAGAAACCAGGAGTATTTCGTGCGTGACAGACACTTCCCGCTCTGGGACAAGGCAGTGTCCGTGGGTTTCAGAGGAAATACTGCGTGGTGCTTTCTGGCAGCTCCTCTCTGCCCTCTTCTGTTGCTTTGGGACATCACAGGAGCCGCTAGAAGTGGCCACTCAATGTAGTAGTGGTGGGTTAAGTGTTCTCTGAGTGTGTTCAAGCTGGAAAAGGACCTGTGATCCAAAGCCTCTGTGCTCTGAGGCAGCAAAAGGAGCTGAGACTGAAGAGGAAAAGACAAACTGCCCTGAAGTGATGCTCTTGACTGGAAGGAGAGTGAGGACAGGGGAGAAGGATTGACAGGAGATGCTGCAGAGTGGGGAGGCAGTGATTCTGATGGGCTTCCAGGTGTCTGTGTTAGAAGTGAGGTCTGACCCCACCACCTGACAAATCAGGGGAGGGGAAGAATTGGATGAGGAGGCAATCGTGCAGAGAAAGGAGGAGATGGTGAACTGGGAAATTAGTTGATAAACTGGCGAGTTGTTGAATTGGATATTTAGGAAAGCCAGCACACCTTGACTCAGTCAGGAGCCATCCTGGTTAGGTGGAAGTGTGGTCTGATGAATCTGACAGAGATGTGTAGCTGATACTTGCTTGCATGCAACAGGTAATGCTGGAGTTACCCTGAGGCTTGTGAAGACTTCAAACAGTTTCCCACCCTGTCCCGGATGTCTGCTGTGTTGGGGAGACAGTCAAGGTGGGGTTCTTCTCCTGCGAACAGCTCTTAGATGTCTGAACACAGCTCATCATCTTTTGTTTCTATGACTTCATTAAGGATGTCTAGAGCTGGGATGGAGCTTTTTCTGGAGGTGCCTGCCCCTCCTCATTGACTGAGCAGGCTTGGCCATCTTTAAAATCAGGGGATTTTGAAGGTAGGGAAGAGAAATTCTGTCGTTGCAGCTCTTTTTATGTGTTTGACCTCCGTTAGTCAATTGGGAGAAGCATTTGTAGGCTTGGGTTGTGAGGCTAGGAACCATCTCTTCCCTGGTCTGTACAGCATGCTGGGTTCTCCTTCTCTTGGTTGATACCCATTAGAGGTCTTTTCATGAAAATTGCCACGATGTGCATGGTTAAATGTACATTTCTTTCAAGTGTTTCCTATTCATAAGGGTGGCCGTTGTCCTGTTACCTCTGTTGTGTTACCCGTTAGGCTATAAAGCAAATTCTCTGTCCCTTGACTCTGGCCTGGGGACAAGGCCTGCTTGCAGGTCAGTGGCAGTTGGACAGTCTGGACAGATTGGTTCCCCCAGGGTTAACTGGCTTTGCTGGATCCTGCTTTGCTCAAATCCCGTCTGAGCTCGTGCCCGGTGGAACAGGAGGGTTGGGACCTCATGTCTGAACAGGGTGAGTTGTTGTCTGCGCGGTGATCTCGAGAGCCTCCTTGCCCCATTTTTGTAGTCCTAACAATGCAAGGACCCTGCTGTTGCACCTCTTCCACGCGTGCCAACGGGTCCCTTCTGCAACATAGCGTTGCTTCCAGCAGCTCCCAGAGAAGGGCCCCGGTGGAGGTGGTCTGTCTGGCTTGCTTTAGGCTGCATGGTGGGACTGTAGCCAAAAATGATGTCACTGCACATTAAGGGCTTTATTGTCCTCCCACTCCTTCCTTCAAAAAAAAAAAAGGTGTTATAATCCAGATGCTTTGTGTGAAAAGACCCTTTCTGCTAAAAAGGAATACATGGTGAGGGTGTAACAGGCATTTCAAGATGGAGAATATCATGGTAGCTTTTTTGCTGTCTTTCCACCAAAGGGGAGGTGCTGTGATATCTCTTAAGTGATGTCATGCCCTGAATGACAGAGCAATTAAACAATGCTTTTTTTTTTTTTCTTTTTTCCCCAAGAAAGGTGGAGTGGTTCTCTATTAAGGTAATTTGCGGCTAATTTGGGTTGGCCTTTTGAAATAGCAAATTGGGCAATGAGGGTGGTCTTCTGGCAGATCCTTCTGTGTATTGACTGAAGTTCTTAGGCGTGATTTTTTGTTCAGATGAACTCAGTTTTTGGAGAGGGTAGATCTCTTGCTACAACTTGAAAGTAGAGCTGGGGTATACACCACTGATTTATTCTAAGAATTTATTCTAGCGTAATCCTCACTTGGTGTTCACTGTAGGAAGAATTTCAGCTTTTTTGATTGATGAATATTGCATGCATTTGTATGGATGCCATTGTAATGAAACAGCAGTCATATGCCTCATTAAAGAAGGTGTTGCCACCTTCAGCAGCATTGAGTAGGTACAGGTTTGGCAAGTTGGAAATGAAACTATGAAATGTGATGAGTCAGACATACTTAAAGGAAAGAGACTGGTTTGAAGCCAAAGCTGCAGACCACAAGTACACACAGCCTTTGGAGTAGTGACATAGGGAAGTAATAGCAAGTATTGCTTACCTGCCTCTTAATGCAGACCTCTCCCTGCTCTGTCCTGAGTTTTCTTGAAAACAAGCGTGTGGTGCCTTTGATTTTGAGTGTTGCAAATTAGCAGCAGGTTTTCAACTCACAGTTTTTCTTCAGAACTTGGTGTCTCAAACTCCGCTATCCCTCTGGTCTTCCAACCAACTACAGAGCTCCCAGGGTGTTTTGTAAAGCTGGAAGAAAAGTCTTCCTGACATTAGCTTTTGTATAGAGAAAACTGGGAGGCGTGGGGTTTTTTCTTTTGTTTTCTTTTCTCCATTCCTTTTATACCTGATGGCCACACGTCCTTTCCAGCCATTTTCATGCCTTTGTAGACTTAATTCTTTCAGTTTTGTGTTGGTTTATTTGTTTTGGGAGCTTGTTTTGTTTGGTTGGGGGGCGTGTGGTTTTTTTGGGATGGGGTCTTTTGTTTGGTTTTGTACATATTGCCACCTTTTTGCCAAACTGCTGGTTTTACTTTCTTTCCAACCAACCCAACAAAAGCTGACACCTTTATCTTATCAGAGCGTGGGGTGTGAGGAAGCATCAGTAGGACTGGAAACCTCTGTCCCTGGGTTTCCCATGTGTTGCAAGCAGAGATGTTCCTGTTATTTCCTTGCCTCACAGCAGGTTGGAATAATGATCAGTCTTGCTCATTGTGAGCAGGAATATGTATTTTCCGTTCGTTGGCATTCATTTTCATTCTCTTATCTGGGGCTGGGTCATATTTCCCACTCGGCATTCTTTGGCGTGGTGTGGGACCCACGCCGTGTTTTGTGTCAGTCACCCAAACTGGGCTTGGTGGGTTTGAAGGCGAAGGTAACTTCCCCAGGCTGCGAGCGGGACAGTGCTGGGCCTGGCTGAGCGGAGCTGGAGCGGATGCGGCCCTGTCGCACATCTGCCAGACAAGCCTTATTTGGAGCATCCGATCCCAAAGGCAGGAGCCGGCTGGGGAGCCCACAGGTGCACGAGTTGCCCAATTTTTTTTATCTCTCTCTCGGCTCACCTCCTGCTGATGCAAAACCTGCGGTGCATGTGGGACGTGAAGAAACGAATGTGAGAGCAGCAAGATTAGCCACCTCTCAGATGGTCTGTACCGAGCTTTGGCTTTTGGTTTGTGGGTTGTGTTGTTTTTTTTTTTTTTCCCCCCCCTCTCTCTTTAAAAGACCGAGCAGCCTTCCCAGCGCTGCTTTCTTAGGACGTGCCTCCGCGGGTGCGTGCAGGCAGACCTGTGCTTGCCCTGCCTGGCCGTGACCCAGCGCCGATCCTGGAAGCCGTGTAGCTGCGTTAGCACAGCACGGTGCCCGGGCTGGCAGCCCTGCCTCTCGGAAGGGCTCAGTGCTGCCCTAGTGTCATTCGTAAGGCTCTTGGGGTGGAGGTGGCTTGCATCCAGCCAGCTCACAGCATAGATGAAGAACGTGAAGGCCTGTCTTGTATACACCCATGTGGACAAATCTTAAGGAAGGGACCCTTTATTTTTCCCTTTTGTGTTTACATTTGTCTAAGTCTTTAGAGAATCCACGTGATTTCAGCCATCAGCACTTAAATAACAACCGTTGAGCCTCCGGATAATTTTTCTGTAGTGGCAGGCTGAGAAATGAGGGATTTGTGGAATTTGGGCCTGGGGCTGCTCCTTCAGCTAGCCAGCAAGCAGTGCTGTGACTGCGTGGCTGCATACCCCTGAAGGGCAGACGCGTCCGCGGGAGACCAAGCGAGCTGTCGGCGGCTGGGCTTTGCACTGGCATTGCCAGAACTCCCGCTGGCAGCCATAGTGTTGGATGGGGCATGTGCCTTGGTGCTCCGAGGGAGTCTGTGCAGGATGAGGAGGGGGGAGTTGGTTCCTGTCCTGTGGCCTTGCTGCTTTGAGGCAAAGCAAAGTGAGATGCAGCGGAGGTCCTGTGGGTCCCGTTGTGCGAGGGCTGCGTGTGGCCTCGGGCTGGTCTGCGAGCAGGATGTGCAGTGACCAGTCCGTAGGTGAGACCCTGCCTTTGTGTTGGGGAAATGGTTCCAGGACACACTGGAATCCCTTTGTCTACTGTGTCTTGGGCAGAACATTGAAATTACTTAGCCAAGGTCAAGAAAAACAGTATCCAGCTGCATTCCATGGAAAGAAGCTCATTGCAGTTTAACATGTACCTGGTTGTTAGGCTGTAGGCTCCGAACTCTGTATTCTGTCCAAACACAGTGATACAAAATCGAAAGCATCCTGACAATTTTAAGTTAAATATAACATTAAAATGAGAGGCTTTTGCCTGCTACTGCTAGAAAAGAGAGAAAGTTTTATCTGCATTCTCAATAGAGAGAGAAATACTCAATGGACTTAAATTATTTAGTGATGTCGTCATCCTCTGGGTACAAAAATATAATGGAGCATAAATAGAAGGAGGTGAATTAAATTTACCTGTCTTGTATTGAAATGAAAGCTGTGTGGAGCAAGGTGGTCAGACTGGAATAGTCCCAAGTCTGTCACTGTAGGGTCTTACCCAGAAGGACCTATAAGACCACCCAACGGGGTGATCTGTTACGGGGCCATTACAGTCTCACCCTTGCCTGTGTTTGCTGGGGACTGGCCAGAGCTTACGGTGTGCTAATACCCATCCGAGTTGCTTGCCACTACCTATGGCAACCCCAGACCTTGTTGATGCGTACCTACATAGCATTCCTTTTCAACTTTGCTTTGCAGTGAGTCAGAAGAGGCTGTACCAGGTGGCATTTCATCTAAAGCTGCTGCGTGTGTAGCCTTTGGACTAATCAAAATTGCTGGTGCTTTTTGTGTGACAAAAGAGCACGGCGTCCAAGATAAACTCAGGAGAGAGATCTGGGTATGCAAGCCTTCATTTAAAAAAGGCATCTTTCATCTCGCTGACAGCGAGGTTCCTGCAGCGCTTTGATTGCCCTTTAATTATGGCTGTTTTTCCTGGTTTGTTTGAAAGGCAGATCTTGTTAGAAAAAGGTGCTGTGTAGAAAGAACTTGGCTGTCTCTGCTGCCCTTCCTTGAGGGCACACAGCAGAGCTGCCGGATTAATTTTTTTTTTTTCCTGCATTATTAAAATGGAAGATCGTTTCTCGCAGATTTGAACATAGGCATGGCATGTTTCTTCCGAGTGAGGCGAGGAGGGGCGGGAGTGGTGGGGTGGGTAAAGCAGACCGGGAAGTCCTGAGGTCTGGCTTCTTCCCACGCTGACTTCCAGCGTGATCCCGGAGGAGGTGCTTTAATCCTTCTGCCTTGGGTGTTTCGCTGTGTGTGGCTGGGCTGCTGCTCATCTGCCCCAAAGGCTGCAGGAAACCCAGCCTGGTGGGGGGTGGAGGAGGGTCCTGTAGCGTCTTGGGGTGAACGTCACCAGGTGTGGGGGGCTAGCAGCTCATACCAGCTCACAGGTTTTGTGCTGTTTGGTTGTTTAAGCTTTAAACCTTGCTATTGTGGAGCCATTTCAATAAGAATCTCAGTTTTCATTAATAACAATAAAGCATGAAAAAATCAACCAAAAAGAAAAAAAAGGAAAATAAAGCCTGGCTTTCTTTGGAGAGAAAAGCCTGTAAATCTGATTCAAATATAGACTAAAGGCTTACCTGCCAAGCAAGCAAAATAACTTGAGAACAGGTTTCTAATACTTTTAGAAATCTCAGTTTTAAAGAAAATCTGCGTAACTTTTGAGGGTTTGACTCATGTTTGTAAGTGCTTGGGCTTGACAATGCTCTATTTTTACATTCTGTCTTTATGTTGAATCTTGGGAGGTGAGATGAAAATGTGCGTGTTTTTTTTAAGTAACAAATCTTAATATAGCTGAGAATGCGGAACTGCCTTTGGAAAAATAGGTTGGACACATGAAAAGGAATCTTGCTCAGCAGGCTGAAGACGCAGAGCAACTTCTGCGGTTACGTTTTTCTTTCTTCTGGCAATTTTGGGGTGGGGATGTAGCTGGCGCAGTCACTTGGCCTTACGTTTCTTTCGAATGCAAGTCAGATCTTCCTGGACAAAAAACACCTGGCTTGAAACTGTTTTAGCCCAAACTGGAGAAGCTGTTCACTAAAACTCCGCTTTTGTGGAACTAGAGGCAAAAATAGGAGTTACAGGATGGGTGGGGAGATGTAGGTGATCCTTTTGAACTGAAATGGCTTTGTACCAGCAGAAGACAGGCTGGCGCTCTGTTGCTTCAGAGGGGTGATTAGGTTTTAGTTGTCATCTCCTGCTCAGAGTCCTGAAGACTTAAATGGGATGAAAATGAAGTCAGCTGCTTAAAGCCAAAGCTAATCAAATGAGGAGACTCTATAAAATAGGAGGATAATCTTTGTCATCTGACAGGCAATCCCAGATTCCCATGGGATACCTGCGCAGCTCCGCCGTAGTAGCATGCGTCTGTCATGCTGAGACCAACCCTTTTACCTCAGCACGACGTGCTGCGTGGGCTTTGCGTGGCTGGTAAGCCACGAAAACTGAAAATCTAAACCTGAATTCTTAGAAGTGACACCACTTGCTAGGGAACTGGTGGCTGATGCTGCACATTGAATCTGCTGGTGTCCAGTGGTCTAAAACTCAAATGAGGGGTTTCGCAGAAATTTGGAGGCAGTGGTGGACCTGCTGGCATGCGTGTCCGGGTGTGTTTGCATAAGGAATGCAGTCATTTCTTCACAGGGACCTGAGACTTGCGTGTGAATATTCAGTATGGGTAAATAAATTTAGAATTTAAATTGAAAATGTAAAAATGTGCAAACACCAGAGTTGAGGCTGTTTTTAAAAACAAAACCCCTGCTCAGGGAACACAATTATTCAGGCTGTGCATACATCTGATTACCTAGGTCTGAACTGGGTGAAAGCAGGTCTTCATACTCCTTGAAGCTTTTCCCCCGGGGTGTGCCAGCGCTGCAAGCGAAATGCCCTTGTAAAGTCGAAGGTAGCAAGAAGGGAAAGGGGGTGGATAAAAGCTAGCAAAGCCATGATTTGGGTTAGTCTGGGGAAGATTGAAGAGAGCTTATTTTAAAGTAATTTTCCTGGCTGTGAGTTGAGATGCATTTGATGCTTTCAAAACCAGTGGCCTTGGACCAGCGTGGGTTTGGGATGCTGAGACCCAGGCTGGAGGGTGAGCAGCCCCTGGCCACTGCCGAGCAGGCAGCGCAGGTCGGGGTGGCTGGGTGCCGTGCTGGCGTGGGTCGGCTGCGGTCTCGTGCGTGTCCGTGTCCCCTTGCACGAGTGGGGCTGCCAGCTCTGTGGGGTGGTGCGTGCGAGGGAAGGGATGGGCACCGTTTGCCGAGCTGCTGTGCCGGCGGCTGGGGCTCACAGGGGCTGCCAGGAGTTGTGTGTGAGTCTCCAACATTCAGGCAAGTTATAACGAGAGAAGACGCTTATCCATGCTATTCTTCTTTTTCTTCCTCCCCCGGTGCTTTTTGTACTACTGTGTTATATATGAAAAAAAGCGCTTATATCCCGAATCCGGTGATAATTGTTATATTTCCATTTCCCCTCTTTTGTTAAAACTGGTAGAGGATGTGCGAAGAAGCCTACGATGAGCACTTTGCAAAACAGCGAGTCCAACCGCTCAGGTTTTGGAGGCCTGCCTGGAGAGGCTGCCGCGCGGGGATGGCTCCGGGAGGTGGCACTGGCTGCCTGCGGGGACAGGGCTCCTGCGAGGCAGCTGGCCGGCTGCTGCTGGCTCCCCGGCTTCGGCTGCGTGTGTTTTGAAGCAGCGGGTTCCCGGCCTGTATACTTGAGGCAGAGAGGAGAGGAGCTATTGCAGGTCTTGATAGCTTGTAAATTCCTGGTAATTAATCATTGCAGCTTCTTCTGAGACATGCCAATAATGAGGATCCTGTCTGGAGGAAAGCCTGGCACATAGCAAGCCCATGTTCTGGATACAAAGTACTCTGGTCTATCTGTTCATGTCCACACAAGGATGTTTCTTCCTTCTGTTAAACATCATTGCACTTTTTCTCTGATTGTGGGTTTGTTTCATTGTGGGTTGGTTTTTTTTTTTTAAGGCAGTTACGAAAATGAAATTAGTTATGCTCAAAATCACTCAATTCATTTTCCCCATAATTCAATGTTTTTATTAGAATAATGAAAATAGTACTCTTTACCTTTTGATCTGAACATTAACAAGGTATTGTAGGTCTTACTGGGGAATATTCAAAATAGTGTTCGTCTTTTTAAGTGTAAAGCCCAGAAACTCTTTCACAGAAATAATGGCATTATTCCTCTGTTTAAAGATAACACGTTGCCTAATATTTTTGAAAAGCTTTTACTATCCTTTAAACAACAACAAAAAAAAACAAGTAGTATCAAGCATAAGCTGTGGTCACATCAGCTTATGTAAAACTCATGGAAAGCTTTGTTTTAACTTGTCCAATGTAATATAAATTTTTCAAGTCATGATTGTGTTCTTACCAAGGTGGTAAAACACTGGGGAGTGAGGATTGGGTGTAGGAGGGTTCCTGTTGCCAGAAGTTTGATGACTACATTTAAGATCTTTTGAGCGAAAATAGCTGGGAAAGATGGGTGGAGTCTTGATGAAGTTTGAAGAGTTTGTGGAAATTCATTCTGGACAAAGTGGCTTTGTCCCCTGTAATGGCTTACCTTAAAGAATTAAGGATGTTGTGCCACTTCTTTGAGGTTTTACCTGATCTCTCATAAGAAAGAAGGTACTGCTTGTAGTGGCAAGGACGAGCATTTAGATGTCAGCACTCAGAGTAGTCCCTTCCTCATGGGCCAGCCAGGAGTCTGTGTGTCACTACTGATGGGTGCTGCTTCCCTCTTCTGCAGGTTTTCATTTCTGTGAACTGCCTCAGCACGGATTTCTCTTCTCAGAAGGGAGTTAAAGGCCTGCCTCTGAATCTTCAGATCGACACCTACAGCTACAATAACAGGAGTAACAAACCTGTCCACAGAGCCTACTGCCAGATTAAAGTCTTCTGTGACAAGGTAAGCTTGGGTCAATGTGCCAGTGATCCTCTGGGAAAGGCTGTTGTACAGCTTGGCAGCTGGTGGTTGGTTTTTTTTGGGGGGGGGGGG
>Ga0065711_1004892_pt1 | contig 22012 bp, 10 predicted proteins | sample Hoacrofraction12_FD_59098 | JGI IMG/M metagenome (GOLD analysis project Ga0065711, IMG submission 59098) | Hoatzin crop microbial communities from Cojedes, Venezuela - Epithelial fraction 12 v2 (version 2) | ecosystem: Host-associated > Birds > Digestive system > Esophagus > Crop | place... | reverse complement strand
CAGTAACTCCCAATGGAAAGAGGCCCAGACAGCAAAAAAGGAAAGCTGAAGGGTCTGTGGAAGATGTAGAAGCAGTGATAGAAACTTCAAGTAAAAATGGAGCCTTTGCAGATGTAAGTTCTGGTGGCCAACCAAGGTGGAGAAAAAAATTTAAAGAATCACCTACTACAGGTGAAGGAACAAGAAAAAAACACTGCCCTTTCTACAAGAAAATACCAGGTGAGAGGTAACTTGCTTTTTGCAGAGGTTAACTAATTTTGGCTTGAGTGTTCTGTTTCCTAATTTTAGGCTTCAGTGTTCTTCACTCTTCATAACCGTTTAGACTGCAGCTCATAATGAATTTTCTTTCCTCCATCTAAGCGGATGAAGTCTGGCGTTGGTGCACGTTTCCAAAAGGTGGTTGCAGAACCAGAGTCAGCAATGGCTGAAAATAGTGAATAGTTATCTCAGGGAAATTATTTCAAGGACTGACGAATGAATGCTTTTGACTGAGCAAAAAACCATAAGGAGTATTGAAAGACAGATCCACTTTTGTAAATTATTATATCTCTCTTGTTAATATTCACTCCTAATTTCTGAATTTGATCTTTTACACTGTCTCTGTTGTGCCTGAAAATAGGGCTGTCAATAGCAATTATTTCCTTACACTGAGTTAAAAGAATTGAGTTTAATTTTGCATTTGAAATTCAATAGTATTAGAAATATGATTTACTACAACAGTGAAAACAGAGAAATGAAAACCAAGCAGAGTAGTTTGGTGAAGGAAACGGCCAAGAATTTCTCAGAATCTCCTCAAGCAGTTACATAAATTACAGGATGATGCATCAGTGGCTGAAAAAGCTTCAGATCCTCACAGTTGTACCACTAAAGGACTGTCTTAGTCTTGGGCAGATATTTGAGGAAGCCAAATAGAAATATATTAGTGATCCTAAGTGTCAAGCTGCTGCTTGAAGACAGATCTGTAAGTCTTTGCGGGGTTACACCAGCGTCATGGGTTCCATGGGCTTAGAGAATTTTCGATACATAATAAATTTGAAGAGCAGACTGCTATGCCTACAATGCAATTTTAAAGTTGCTTTGTTATTGTCTGTATTATCTTTGTGCTGGATTTTGTCACTACATTTGAAGTATATTTGACTATTTTCTATGTTACTAATGATATGTATTTATCCCCATGGCCTAGTGTAATTCAGCCTCCCTGAAGTTTCGAGTCTGGTACCTCTCAAACACTTGGGGATTTCTTGGTTTGTGATTTTTTTTTTTAATTAGCAGACTGCTATGGTTTTTTTTTGAGTTGCAAATACTTAAAGTTTTAGCCTCAAGTAAGTAGAACTATTTCTAGTTCTCCTAGAAGACCTGGGAAATTTGTGTAACATAAAATGAAAAATATTTGAGTGCCACCAGGTGAATTAGTTCTGTGCACTGTTTGGTGGTTTTAAGAAACTGTAACCCAATGTGGAAGTACCATTTGCAACGGCAAATTGGTTATGTTTCATCTCAGCATATATATTCAAAGACCCCAGATTGCTTGCTTGATATTTTTATGGTAGCATGTTTTAAGAGGAATATTAAATGCAGAATAGTTGAAAAATTGTGGTTTGATCACAAAATGCATTTTGTTAAGCTGTGGTTATCTGTTTAATTTTGTGTTTGTCTTTATTTAAGATGTTGGTATTAGATTTTAATCTACGTGAACTTTAAAACGTACCAGCCCAGTGCAGATAAATGTGTCTTATTTGCTTAACCAGTCATCATCTGTGTAGGATGGCAGCTGAACAGCAGATACTTGGGAGGCTTGTGAAAGTGTTTGTGTGTGGACACTTTATTAAATTTTTATTTTAATAAAATTTTTTGTGACGGTTGACTCATGCGCAAACCATGCTCATCTTTAAATGGCTCCTTCAGCTGCATGCAGTGTAACTGCTTTCCCTTTTAATTTGGAAGACAGAAAAAAAAAGCAAAAGGCAAATTTAATTAAAACTTAGTTTAACTATGCATGTTTACCGACTGGCTTCTCTTCCCTTTTTGCTGTAGGAACTGGTTTTACAGTTGATGCCTTTCAGTATGGAGAAATTGAAGGCTGCACAGCTTATTTCCTTACTCATTTTCACTCTGATCACTATTGTGGGCTAACAAAAAACTTCACATTTCCAATCTACTGTAATAAGGTAAGATTTTCCAACATTACTAGATATTATCAAATCCATATGCAACTAGAATCACTTCTATACTGATGAAAATAAATAGAATATAAGAAGTTCTGTTGTTGGGTCAATTAGACAGGGTGTATATGTATATGGGAATCTGTGTTTCCCTTGTAAGAAATTTTCTTACCCGGATTTGGCTGATGAAGAAGACTAGAGAAACTTGCCTGTCTAGATACCATGAAAAAATTCAGGTTTAAAAGAACTTCAAATTAGATCAGACCGCAGAGAGCCTTTGTCAGTCAAATCTTGAAAATAGCACAAATTCTGCTACATGTCCTTGCAACCTGCTGCAGTGCTTACCCACTCTTAAATTTTTTCCTAATATGCAATTGAAACGTCCCTTTTTGCAACTTGAAATTGTAGCTTGTTCTTTTTGTGTGCATCATGGACAGGAATCTGGCTCCATCTTCTCTATAACTCTAGTCAAGTGATGGAAGTCTGAAATTATTGTAGAATCATAGAATAGTTTGGGTTGGAAGGGACCTTTAAAGGTCACCTAGTCCCACGCCCTTGCAGTGAGCAAGGACATCTTCAACTCGATCAGGTTGCTCAGAGCCCCGTCCAACCTGGCCTTGAATGTTTTCAGGGATGGGGCATCGACCACCTCTCTGGGCAACCTGTGCCAGTGTTTCATCACCCTCATTGTAAAAAATGTCTTCCTTGTATGCAGTTTAAAGCTACCCTCTTTTGGTTTAAAGCCATCACCTCTTGTCCTGTTGCAACAGGTCCTGCTAAACAGTTTGTCCCCATATTTCCTATAGGCCCCCCTTTAAGTACTGAAAGGCCATAATAAGGTCTCCCTGGAGCCTTTTCTTCTCCAGGCTGAACAGCCTCAGCTCTCTTGGCCTTTCCTCACAGGCGAGGTGTTCCAGCCCTCAGATCATTGTTGTGGCCTCCTCTGGTTCTGCACCAACAGGTCCATGTCTCTCCTCTGCTGAGGGTTCCAGAGCTGGACGCAGGACTCCCAGGGCGGTCTCAGCAGAGTGGAGCAGAGGGGCAGAATCCCCTCCCTCGCCCTGCTGGCCATGCTGCTGGGGATGCAGCCCAGGGTATGGTTGGCTTTCTGGGCTGGCAGCACACAGTGTTGTCTCACGTCCAGCTTTTCATCCACCAGTACCCCCAAGTCCTTCTCGGCAGGGCTGCTTTCGATCCTTTCAACCCCAGACTGTACTGATAGCAGGGATTGCCCCAACTTAAGCCATCTATTCTCCATGGTCAGTAAATGGAGTTGTTTTAGCCTGGTCCCGTGTGTCCTGTGCTTCAGGCTGTTGAATGGCCAAGACTGCCATTTGCTATTATATGTCCAACCAACTCTTCTTTACTCAGAAAATTACCCATCCAGAACCTGCATCAAAAAAATATTTGTGATTTACGTTGGAAGTCTCTTGGAATGGTCGTGTCCCATGTTGCCCTTCCAGCAGGTGCTGGGATGACTGCAGTTCTCCGTAAGAAGACCCAGGGCCTGTGACCTGGAAGTTCCTTCGGCTGTTTAAACAGGGCTTTACCCACCTACCCTTCTTGACTTGGCAGTCTGTAACAGATATTCCCTCTTGTTTGCCTCCTCTCTGATTCCAGTCTTTAACCTGTTGACAGGCTTTTACAAGTTTGCCTTTTTAAAACAGGTTTTTGTCAGTTTGCTTTTTGAGAGGTGAAGTGCTACTGAAAGTCTTCATTATACCCATGATCTTATAGTTTCTCTCTAAGCCAGACAGTCTGGCTTTGAGAGCTTTTGTTTCTAAAATAAACAAAGGCTTTTTTTAGATTTTGTTCCTATTACGTATTAAATCCTTTCCCTGTTACAGATAACTGGCAACCTGGTGAAGAGCAAACTTCGAGTCCAAGAGCAGTACATCCACGTGTTGCCAATGGACACAGAATGTATAGTGAATGGGACCAAAGTGTTGTTGCTCGATGCCAATCAGTATGTGTCATTGCTTTGTTGTGGAATATTTGTGTGTGTAGAATGTTAAAGATAAATGTTGTACAGATACAGTTTATGTTTTCATCATTTTTAGGTTTCAGTGGGTCTGAAAAAAGAAGGGTGAAAATAATTCACATTCCTGAGTTGCCTTAGTAACATACATTTGCACTTCAAAAGTGAATTAGGCGTGTAGGAGCCTAAATTTCTTGCAAGTAGTTAGCTTTTGAAATGGGTGAATTGTTTTTGAGAATGAAACTTTTTTGTAATTTTGGTTTAATTTTTTTTTTCGTCGTAAGGAGTACATAGTGTTAACCACACATAACTCTGTAATTTTTAAGCTTGTTGAGAGGTTGAATGATTTTTCTGGTGGTCTGGACACTTTAGTTTTTGGTGTCTAGTTGGGAACATGTTAGATTTGATTATCAGATATGTTACATTTCTGTAGCTTCAGCTGAAGATAGTTAAATCTTCAGCTAGAGAAAAATGTAGTACTTTGGATCCCAGGAGAGACAATAACTTGCCAACATTTTGAATATTGAACATTAAAGAAAAGCCTGTTGAAATATGCAGCAAGACATCACTGGATTTGGTGATCAAGGGTGAGATTTTTGTCCAGTATTACACTGTCACTGTGTGATGATGCTGGATTTAAAGTTGAGTAGCACCTGACTTCCAGCCCTGTGCTCTTGCCATTCTGCCTCTTGGTACCTTATTTGGCAATGGGCAAGAGGAACAAGTCCTTTCCATGAAGTGTATACTGAAACACAGCACTGTGTCACAGCTGGTTTGAATATTACTTATCTTAGGATTTGTTTATAGTTGGAGAGATAAGATTCCATGAAGTCCTTTGAGAACCCTTTCTGGGAATGAAGGAAGCCTTGTTGCTTATGTAATTTGGACACTTCTCATTTTTCCTGTTTGTCTTTCTGATCCTCTGCTTCAATTTAAAAGGCACATAAACCTTAGGTACAAAGTTCAGCTTTTTGGAGAGTTCACCAATTTTGTTTTTAGCTCTGATTCATGCCAGTTTTCCCCTTTTTGAGATTTCATTTACCCTTTACAGATGATTCATGTCCGAAATAGTCCCACTCTGGTTTTCCAGTCTGAGCACTTGGCCTTCAGACAGCTTTGGCGAGGAACTGCAGAAGGTGCAATGGATTTGCCGTGGCCAGTGAGAGAATTGTATTTATAACCAGGGAATTCTGGATGAGGATAATTTTTAAAACCTGCAATTAGAATTTAAAAGGAAATTCTTCAGTAAGTTCTGCAGGAGTGAAGATGCATCTGCAATAATACAATTCTGTTGCTCCTGAATAAGAATGCTGCTTCTCTTTGGTGTGCTGTTTCCCCTTTAAATCAAATAATAGAACCTCAGAGATGGCAGCTGAGGCAGCTGCTTTGTCATACCTAGAAGAAGACAGAGCATCCCAAAATGGCAGTTAATGCTTGATTACTTTACTGTTGGTGTGGTTTTTTTCTTCCCTCCATCTCAGCTGAGAACTCAAGTCTGGCTTGTCTATGGCCATAAGGATAGCTTCAATGTTCCTTTAGAAACCAGGAATTTCTAGCTAAATTAGGCTGCATAGTAGCTGTGATTTAAAATGCTGTTCTGCACACCTGCTACTGAGGAGTGCTATATCTCTTAAGGCAGTTTATCAGTATAGACAACTAATGTAATTTTTATGGAGTTTTTTTGTTTGCTTGTTTCCAGTTGTCCAGGTGCAACAATGATCCTTTTCTGTCTACCGAGTGGAAATGTTATTCTGCATACAGGAGACTTCAGGGCAGATCCTTCTATGGAGCGCTACCCTGCTTTGATGAGTCAACAAGTCCACACCCTTTATCTTGATACCACGTAAGTTGTGTTTGACTGCTTTTTTTCAATATAACCCTCCTTTCAGTTTTGTAAGACCTTATATGAACAGAAAAAAATGTGTGTAGAAGTAACATTACTGTTTTAACACTTGTTAGCTCTATTTAGTGTTGAATAAAATCAGATATTTATTGGAAGTCAAAGTATGTCTAGCTTGTTTATGTGTTATGCTGTTACATGAGAGAATAAAAGTGGGTAGTGGAAAAGCTGCTAAAGTATTTGGTGAGATGGCCTTATTATTTATAAATGCTATTAAATTCTGGGTGGCAAAATTCATATGTTGAGTGTTCAACTCTAAAATGAGGTTCATGGAACATTGGTTTTATGTGGATTCAGCTCTGTTATAAAAGGGGCGTGGGGGAATTCAAAGTGTGAAAGAATACCAAATGGTTAAATCAGTTGTCCACGTTTTCCTTAGAGCTTTCTCTGAGTCATGTATAGAAAATTGTTTTTCTGCATATGATGAGTAATGACCAGCTGCAGTCTTTTATTTCAGTTCCATATGTTTCTGTGAATGAATAATGCCTTATGTTATGGTTTGTGTGCACGACAAAAAATAGACATAAGGATGTAATTAGTACATGATACAAATATCTAGCTTGAAAAAGCACTTGGTATTTATAGAGAAAAAAAATGCAGAATTGAGTCTTAGTGTCAGGGAAGTTAATAGTTGTAGAGAAAAGACTGATACACTCAATGTAAATTTTGTTGCAACAGTTTCATCTGGGCACCTCAGTAGTTTCTGACAAATAGATTGCAAGTAGACTGAAATTATATAGAGGGATAAGATCTTTTCCATGACTTTGTTATTGTGTGCATGCAGTTTTGAGGGCCTGCTTGGTAAATTCAGATGTCTGCTCCCTTGTATAACGAAGTGGTATATCTTGTTTCCATGCCCCAGATACTGTAGTCCTGAATACACTTTTCCTGCTCAACAAGAGGTTATCCAGTTTGCTGTCAATACTGCCTTTGAGACAGTGACTTTAAACCCACGTACTCTAGTTGTCTGTGGCACCTATTCCATTGGGAAAGAAAAAGTTTTTTTAGGTACGTAAAAGAAGTGTACTGGATCAAATAACTAAATAAATGTCAGTGTTAAAAGACCTTTTTCTTGAAGATATAAAGGGTCACTTAGTCTTGATGGTCAGATGTTGTGTAAAGAAATGAAATATATTTAATAATCCTGCTGCTGGTTGTTCAGTTTTCTAATGTTTCTAGTTTTCAGTGTTCAAAAAAACGTGTAGATGTGGCACTTCGGGATATGATTTAGTAGACATGGTGGTGTTGGGTGGACGGTTGGACTTGATCAGCTGAGAGGTCTTTTCCAACCTGTGATTCTATGATTCTAATCAATAGGTTTTAACTTTCTGAAAGAAATATTTTTCTGCCATGTTTACAAACCCCTCGAATATACAGAAGGCCAGTTTGTATTCTAAGTGAATGAACCTATTTAATTGCTTCCGGTGAGAAAATTGATAATGGCAATTAAAAAAAGCCAGAAATGAGGTCTTTATGACATCTTTAGTGTTAATAATTTCATGTTGTTGAGAAGCAGCAAAGGAATATAATTATTCTTAAACTTCTGTTTTGCTAACAGTTTTTCCTTCCAGGTTTATATGATGTATTTTCCTAAATATTTATAGTAATTGGTCTTAATGAAATCAATTTTAACAAAGCATTCCCCAAACCAAAACACATCTTTCTTAATGAAAATCTTGTGTGCTGTGCTTCACTCAGTTACAGCATTAGGATCCAACATCATTGCCCAAATATATACTCTAGAGCAGGCATGCACATTTGTGCTTTTGAGTGTATTTAAAGTCTTCAATACAAGGCTTGCTTTCACTGAAATTTAGTCTGTCTTTAATGTGGGCTATTTGTCTCATTTTCCAGAAACTGCACGTTTCTGGCTTCTTTGAAATAAATACCAGTGCACCTTGGTGACATTCTACCAAAGAAATACGACTTAGAACTTATCAACGTACTTCTTTTCTCATTCTCTTTCCAATTGTCATACACAATTCTGGGGCTAAAACATAGCAGACAGAGTTTTTTAACAGCCATTACAGGTTTGTCGTCTTCGTTTTAGAATATGAAACACTATATCCTGTTAAATATGGATTTTTTCCAATAGTACAAATGATGCAGTGCAATAATTAGAAATATCTCCAAAACAAACAAAAAATGAACTCCTGTAATTTTCTGTATCTGATTTCTTCCCGATTCATCCTAAAGCAATTGCTGAAGTTCTGGGCTCAAAAGCAAGTATGTCCCGTGATAAGTACAAAACACTGCAGTGCTTGGAGTCAGCAGGTGTTAATTCGCTCATCAGTATGGACTGGGGTGGTACTTTGCTTCATGTTCTTCCCATGATGCAAATTAATTTTAAGGTAAGTTCAGAACATGTACTCTGCTGATTAACCTGCTGGCTAATTTTACTGTTGGCTCGTCCCAGCCGGTGTTGTGTTTGCTGCTTTTTAACCTCTTGTCAGATCCTATTTATTTAGTAAAGTTTTGACATGTAGCAATACATTGGAAATGAAATGCAATTAAACATTAATGACTGTCTCCAAACATGGTGCACAGAAAGTGTAATTTCACTTCAGTGCGGTGCTTGTACACGATAAGATGAAGTTTGTTCAAAGGCTTGCTGTTTGTGAACCTTTTTGAAGTAGATTTATGTAATGACTGAAGGATCTGTCCTATTAGCAATTAATATATTGTGACATGGAGTCCCTGTTTTCAGCCTGTCTTTTACCTGCTACGATGTAGGAAAAGACTAAAAGGATTTTCTACCTGTGAGCCTCTCTGTTTTGAGGCAGCCTTTGAACATGGCCAACGTCCAGTCTGGTGTTTGATTAAAAAAAGAAATAGGGTTCTCCGTGTTCCTTTCAGTTCAATTTCCATGTATTTATAAAAATATTTTCTTCTTTTAAAAGAATATTCTCTCTCCTTCTGTGCTGAAGATTTACATGGGGATAAGGATATTTGAAAATGAAAACTCACACATAACAAATACACACATTGAGTCAATTAAAGGACACCGCATCTGTATACATGCTTTAGTTTTTCGACACACAGTCTTCTCTAGTATTTGTAGCAAAAGCAAGTAAACCAGTTTATTTTAAGACATTGTTTCGTCTAAGTTGACTTCAAGTGCACATTTCAGTTGAGATTTGAGACAGTGGGTTTTTGTTGTTGAGAGTTTTCATGGGAATTTCTTAGTTAGGAAAGGTGCCGAATTCCTGGGGGGAAAGAAGTTTGTTCTAAATAGACTACGAAATACAGAATGGCATTAAGGCAAAGCAGCAGGCTCTGGATTAAAGGTAACCTGGAGGAAAAACAGTGGTTGCTTATGCCTGAAGGGCTTGGATTCATTTTCCTGCTTTGCTTCAGGCCTGCTGTGCCATCTCAAGCAAATCCTTCAGAGCAAGATGGTATTTAGCTGCAGGACCAGTAAAGGTCAGAGTTGACCTAAAAAGGAGAAAAAGAGGCTATACGATTTGGATGGGAGCTGCAGGAGATGGAACTTAATATCTTAATGTTTTAATGTTGTTCTATAATCTTTTCTGCGGTGGGGCAGAAAATGAGTAATGGAAATGTGTATGGATTTATTTTTAATGTGTTGTGTTGTCTTAAACAGTAATAATACATTTTAGTTTCTTCTGCGGATTTTTGGGTTGTTACGTGATTCTGCTGTCCTGTGTCCCAGTGTGTATGGCATACTCACGTAGCTGGACTTTCAGGCAGAGAGTGTGATTATACTACAAGGATGTGTAGACAGCCTTACTTCTCAGAGAGGGGCAGATGTATCATGTGCAGGGTCTCATGTCCAAGGATGAGAGCTTCTAGACAAATCTACAGTGTGCTAGAAACAATGCCTGGAACCTGGAAAGAGCCAGGAGATATTAAAGCCACAGTGATCTAGTGGAAAATAGTCTGGTGAACCACCATGGCCCTCTGTACTGGGGCTTTGACTTCATGTGTGAGGTCGTTGGAATGTGGTCTGATGCTGTCATTGGTAATTTTGCGTCCATGTAAGCTAGGCGTGATAGGTGGACTTTCAGAGTGCTGAACACCCAGTGAGGCTGGTAGCTAGTTGAATGCCTGGGTGGAATGTAGTGTCAGTAAAATGCGAAGAATGTTAAATACTTAAAGATGAGTTCATACGACCATTTCTCTTATTTCTGCCCCAGCAGCATCAGTAAACATGAACTCGGACAATATTTTTAATAATAAATTATCTGATCACTTGTAATCTCATTCTAGTTACTGATGAATGATACCATCCTTTTTTTTACAGACCATGTAAATGTTGATGCCGTCATCTGCAATTGCATGGTTTTGTCTTGTGCTGGGTTGTACAGGTTTTGTCCTGAATTACTGGTGCATTACTGGGAAAGCCAAAATTTTTTAGTGGTCCTCATCACTAAGTGCCAATGCCTACATTATCTGCTGGGTGTCTCCTACCTCCTCTGTTTTATTTGATCCCTAGCCCTACTCAAAACCACGATCTTACTTCTTAATTTGGGCTAATTTCCTGCTCGCGTAGTTTCAGCTGCGAACCTGCAAATCCATGAAATCCTTACAGGAGTATTCTCAGTCCAAAGCTCAGATTCGGTCCTTATTTAGTAAATTAAGTATATCTGTCGTCTTGTCCATCAGTTGCCTTTTTAGTAGAATGCAAATAACCAAACCCTGGTGGTATATTATGGTGTCTCCTAGAAGCCCCAGTTTCACACCCTTTTTTTCCCCTGTTACACTCTTTACTAGTAGAGAAAAAATAAACCTGTCTGTGCTCCAGGCTTGGTAGTTCTCAGAACTATATGCGTGATTATTCTGCCTTTTATTATGGAAAGACCTCTCTGGTCTGTTTCTAGATAAAGAACAAAAAAAGCTGCATAAGCTACATGTGCTTACCCCAGCTGAAGCCTAGTTTGTGGTAACTGTTGATAAAACTCTACTCGGCCAAGGAAAGCTTCCGTGTTTCCATAGCTGACGGCTCGTAAGACTAAATCTGGATGCCCAGAGCTTGAGTTCATCTTTTGAGATGCTCCTGCATATACTTCCTTGTGATCAGGGGCTTTTTCCCCTTGATCATTGGGTCTTTAGATTGCTGGAGAATGTTATGATTTTTTTATAATATTGATTTTTTTTGCATGCATATTCAGGAATTTTAGAAGTATTTGTGCAGTCTCTATGTTGTGAATATTGTTTTTCCTTCTGGTGGCATTGTCTAGCTGTTTAATTCCAGTTTGGGGGGCTATCTGAAATCTGCTTTTCTCTATGTTGATTTTCAGGAGTAATATCAAGCATATTTTTTCATTTTGGAGACAGCTGTTTTATTATTTGTGACCAACTAGCTTAGCTGTTCATGTACGATTTATAAACACGGTATTGATTCAGCAGAGAGCGTTATTCACCTGAAAGCCATGGGTACTTAGAAAAGTACAGAAATCTCTTGCTATCTTTCCCATAGATATCAGAGTTTAAAGACCAATGTTGGTACCTTCTGCCTAGAACTGAAGCATTCAAAAATTAATAGTGACCATAATTGTGTTAAATCCACCGTGAAGAACAGGTGGATCAGTGAATGTGTTTTTGACAGGTTGAAAGATGAGTTTTGTAAACCCACGGCATCCTCAGAATATGTGCTGTACCCTCGATTGTCACTTGGCTAAAGGCTTGGTGACAGTAACGTACGGTGCAGTTCCCTTTTCTGCTTGAGCTGTCTCTGTCAAGATGTGCCCATTTCTATACAAATGCAGCCCCGGGGAGGGAAACTGTGCTACCTGGCTTAGAGGTTTCCATCCCTTTTTATCTTCAACCATGTATTTGAATATAGAATTTTGGGTAATTTTTCTATTGCTGCATCGGGACTTGTATTACTGTCCCAAGAATCTGTTGAAGAAACAAGTTCAAATTTGAGAAGAAAGCATATCTTTTCTGCTTTATAAATTCATATAGGTATTTCTATCTGTGATTAGGATGAAAACAGTCCCATTCATGATGTTGACTACCTGGCCAGGTGTCACCAGACTTGATGTATTTTATCCAGGCCTTGTGACTGCCCCCTTGAAAAGAACCAGTACTAGAAATGAGTGTTTGGCTAAGATGTGTGACGTCTGAAGGGTAAAACTAGAAAGAAAAGCCATAGAGGATCAGAGGCAGCAAAAATACAGTGGCAGAGGAATAAGCTTTTTGTGGTGTTATATTACTGCTGGATGGGCTGAGATTCTTTTTGTTCATTTGGGTTTTTTCCTATGTCTAGCTCTGGCTTTCTTGAGGAGTTTATTAGGAGTTTATATCAAACTTTCTTCAGGTGCTGCCTGGGTCAAGAGTGAGACAACATGCTCTAGATGAATATTCTGGATATTCTTAATGGATAATATTGACATAAGTTTATAAAATGAAAATTTTTTATATGTGTGATTTTTTAATTAAAATGTTTATAACAATAAAACATGAATTGCTGTAGTATTGTAAATGTACTTTATGGATGTGGTACTTCACTGCAATACTTGGTTTTACTCAGTAAAATACAGGGATTGATGTGTGTGCTGATGAGTAGCTGTTCATGAATAAGCAAATGAGTTTGTGGTGTTAGGGCTGATTGTAAATTAATTATTAATCATGTTTGAGTCTTCTTGTACCTTATGGAATCCATTTGCATGTACTGCTGACTTTCGCGATGCTGTAGATAACAAGCTGTCACGGTGATTGAAGGAGGTTGATTTAGCAATGGAATATATTTTCCATTTTGAAAGGATGAAGGTTTAGTACAGTCTTGGCTAAAGCAATAAAAGAAGAAATTGGAATCTGTGTTTAAAGTGGACTTGTTGTAAATAAACACTGTAGTAATTTGTTTTGTGGAAAGAGGCCATCTTTTCTAAAATGCATGCAAAGTTCTTTTGCAACAAATAGTTTTTTATACCAGCCAAAAATTGAGGCTTCTTCCACTTGAATATGCAGTGGAAGACTTCCAGAAAACTGGGGTCTTCAGGTCTGTGCACCTCCTTTATGTTGCTTAGCTCAGCAATGTCTTGTACTGGCAGCGAGGTGAGATTTTCAGAAGTGCCTGTGATTGAAACGCACAAATCATTGTCAATGAGATTGAAATTGCATCCTTAGTGTTAATGTTGCTCGCTTGATTTATGACAAAATTTGACAGCAGATTAGCATTGGTTAATAAGATATTCATTGTATTTGAAGTACTGTATTTAGATATCATTAAAGTAAGGGGAGCAAGTATGTGAATTATTACCTTAAGCTATGTTAATCTTCCTAAAATGAAGTGTGAAGGAGAATTAGACTGCTACAGTTACATATTTAACCTAGCGAGGACTGAACATTTGCAGTGTATTAAGAGTCATGGCAACTAGCCATAATTCCTGTCGCTGAAAGAAGCATATGTTGTGGTAGGGTGTTTTTGTTGTTCTTCTGTGTGCCTAGTTAGATGGATTCTGTATGTTGCTGCTGAACATTGTACTGAAGGTGCTGTTAAGTGTGGTAGTGTCACAGGCTTCTTCCTGCTTAATAATTTTCAAGTACGTGACAGGTTAGTTTGTATTCTATCACAGCCTACATGTCCTCCTCTCCCCACCTTTTTTAAATCAATCTTTATTTTGCTTTCCTCTTCCTGCTGCTGATATAAAGTTTAATATTTTGAGTTCCATAATCTCATAGGACTTTCAAACGGAGAATGTCCCTTTAAGATTTTATACAAGACATGTGAAATTGATTTTTCTATTTTTGGTTTGAAATAATACTGACTTCACTTTGTCCGGGAATAGGATTGTACATTCCTTATACTTCCCTCTCATCTTTTTCCCGAGCTTAAACAACATTGAAGGCTGACTTAGCCAACTAGGAAAGTTTTCAAGTTAATTTTTTTTTTTAGAGTGAAGGGATGAGAGGTTGTTTCCTTCCTGTTCTGAGTGGAGATGTGGTAAAACATGGTGTAGTGCTCAGAGCAATACTCAAGTCAAGCACTTGCTTGCTGTGATTTTTTGGCTACCTTACTTAATTAACTCAGAGCACTTCTGGGCATAAGCAGATGTCAGGATGTCAGTGGCACTTTAAATTAACCAGATGGTTTTGCACTGAAGCAAGCTTTCACCATCTTTTATCACCACTCAGCTGCAAGAGTGCTGACCTCCAGCTGAAAGGAGGAAATGAATGACTTGTGGAGCAAGATTGGTAAGAAGATGTGACTGTGCCGCATGTGTTCTGATCTGTAGGCTTACTCAGATGAAGCATTGACATCCTAAGGTACAAGGTGCTCTGCAGATATAAATATTTATCATTAATGTTTTCAAGGCAGATGGTATTTAAAATAAAAATGTTCATATCAAAACATGAAAATAAAACTTAGTCTGAAGTTTCTCCATTGTGAAATCTCCAACATTTAGACTAACAAGCTATTTAATGGGATTAAGTATACGCTATATTCTTTTCACAGGGCTTGCAAGATCACTTGAATAAGTTTTCTGAGCATTTTGATCAAGTTCTGGCTTTCAGACCTACTGGGTGGACCTACTCTGATTCATGCCTTTCTCTGGTGGATATCAAACCCCAGACAAGAGGAAAGATCACCATATATGGTATGAGAGTGGCAAAGATTCAGTGCATTTAATTTTGTGTGGATGTTTTTTGTATTTTTATTCTGGAAACTCCTACTGTTCATTGTAACCGATGCTTTTTCTGATAACTGAGAAACTGAACATACGGATCTCCAGGAGCGAACGGGGTAATTGGGAACACTGTAAATGCAGATTTTTACATACATTCTGCTCCTGTCCTCCTCTTGCAAATAAAGGCTTTTATCTGATATATGTAGAGACTTCAGGGGAGAAATCTTGGCCCAGCTGATGCTGGTGGCAGTGCAGTTCCACATCCAAGATTTCATTCCATACTTCACTCATTTGAGAGACTGTGGGTCTTCCTCTTCTGCTCAGTTCTTGTTCTTGGCTGGAGTTGAATCTCCTTAAATTTTAACATTCATTTAACCAAATGCTTGGTGTCGCTCACATTGCACGCATGAAGGACTTGGTAACTTAACGCAAGGTAATTTTTCCAGAAGGAAAATCTGGGTTTTTGTTTTACCTTAGCTATAAACTTTAGATTGCAAATACAAATAAAAAAAAAATATTATCTGAAGTATTTCTTAGCTGGAAGGCTTGCAAAACTGTTTTGACAAGAAGCTAAGTAGACTGACAGGTCGCTGTGATTTGTTTCATTTCAGGGATTCCTTACAGTGAACACAGCAGTTACCTGGAAATGAAGCGTTTCGTTCAATGGCTGAAGCCACAGAAAATCATCCCCACTGTAAATGTTGGTAACTGGAGAGCCAGAAGCGTGATGGAGAAGCATTTTAGAGACTGGATGATTGAGGGTAGTAGGCATAAATAAATATAAGGAAGAATGTATATTTCAAGGGAGGTAGTCTGGAGTGGGAGTTGTGAGTTCCTGTGAGTTTTATTTAACTCCTTTTTCCCTGGAGCTTTTTTTAGGGAGGACTAAGCTGCCATTCTCCTGAGAAAGCTGAATTTGAAAAAAAAAAAAAAAAGGCACCTTGCTGTCGTATGCACCTACTACTTATTTTTCCCATAACTTAAGAACTTTTTTGCAAATGCATATTTCATGTTATTTTTATCTTACTGCTTTTTCCCCATTCATAATTTTCCTCAGATTATGGAGATGCCCAGATGTGTAATGCTGGGGGAGAAACCACCTCCAGATTAATCATTTCTGAAAAGAAGTAATAAATGAGCCAATGCTAAGCTTATGTCACATGCTGTCAAGTCAGGCTTCAGAGAAGCTCGTTTCATGAACAAGCAGAACTGGCTATGGTGATTTAAATCTTGTGAACAAAATTTACCTTGTGAGAGAGGATTGGCGTGGGCTCTTGCAGGATACATACTTTGGAGAATGATTTCTGTAAAAGACATTGCTACCTGCTTTCTGCTCAAGATTTTCTGGGTTTTTTAAATTTTTTTTTCAAAATAAAGAACCTACATGAAGCCTGTGTGGACTTTGAGTAAAATGCATTTCTTTCCAGAACCATAGTTGCTGAGCTGAGAAGCCTGCCTGTCATACCTTCAGTGAACGTTCTGTGTGTGTTGCTTGTATGAGGCTGCTCTTGCGTCCAGGTAGTGCCAATTCTCAGCGTGCGGCCAACGCGCGGAAGCGGTTCCTCCCCAGGTAGCCTCCGACAGCGCATTTGGGTTTGCAGGGCTGCGTGTGCAGGTTTGTTACTTGAAGTCTGGAAAAACAAGAAAGGCAACTATTAGTACTGGCAGCAGAAAGGTAAGTTTCATTTTGAATTTTTTTTCTCCTGAATCCTACCAGATTATCAGTGTTGCTTTTTCTGTATCTGTGTGGTATTTATTATACTGAAGTGTGTGGCTGTATGGAGGCACACTAGTATAATTACAAGCACTAAAATAAAAACCATTCCAAACTTCTAGGACTTAGAAAAGTTGCATCATGCACGAAGAATCATCCCTCAGCCCCCCAGAATAGCTCATCTGAAAACTTCAATGCCATTTTTTGTCAGGAAAACATTTCTTTAATGATCAGTGTAAGTATAAACAGATCCTTATCTTTAAGCGATGAGCTCTGTAATGTGAAGTCACTTTGTATTATTTCTGTCTTCTAAGAGAATTAATTGTATCAAACTCTGATGAAAAAAGGTTCTTACACCGATTCACAATTGTTTCAGTACATTCACTGAAATATGGCATTGTTTTTATTTTATATAATGCGTTATGATAGCTCTCCTTATCACAAGAGCTGCTAACTGTCTTAGGCTGGCATGCTCGTTCCTGAGATTCCACCCCGTTCTGGAGTAGGTGTGTGAAAAAGTATCTTACAGCACTTGCAGATACCGAACCTGAAGTAATGCCTTGTACAAGTTGGAGCAAATTTGAGGATTCTATTTGGCAGGCAAATGCTGCTAGCAGTTGAATTGTTAAGGAATTACGCGTGGGGTTTGGCCTTCCAAGCCTTCTTCGTGACTCATTTTCCACCAAGTGTGAGGGGCCTGGAGTGAGCACCCCAAAATCACAAATCCTAATCACGATTCTGGCATCCTCTAGCCTCTGTAGTTGAGTTTTGAAGGCTGAACGTTCCGAGAAGGGCTGTGCGTGGGCTCCATCCGTGCTGACGCCGTGGCCCTGCAGCTGGCAGGGGCAAGGTGCCTGCTGCCTCTCGGTGCCTCTCTGCTTCGCCCTGTCACTTTCTGCCCTGCTACTCTGAATGAAGGGTTGGGGTTTCTTGTTTTTTCTTTTAAAAGCGAATTTATTTCTGAAACTACTGGCAAAATGGTGTAACTTGGAAGGCACTGACTGACGTTGGCAGCTGCTGGACTGACCCAGTTAGTGCTGTCCTGGTTGGGGACAGATGGTGATGGGCTCACTTCAGTCGGCAGAGCGGAATGGCATTTGTGCTGGGTTCCTTTTCTGTCTCTCTGCTGGGCTCTGACTCCCGTTACCTGCTCTGCTGTAGGTATTCGTGTGGCAGCCCTCTGGCTGCTTTCACTTCTCCCTTGTTCTGGTTTGTATTTGCTCTTCTACCAGCTGTTTTTTGTGGGTAAACTCAAATTCTGCAGCATTTCATCCACCTTCACGTTAGGACATCTCCATGTTACCCGGTTACTTGGCCTCCTTCGTATGGAAAAAAGTCTTTTCAGAATCTGAACTCGTGAAGAAATTTGTTCTCCTCGTGGTAAAGGAAGGAGAGGAGTAACAGGACTAGATTGCTTAGATTACTTAGGAGGACATACAAGCAGATATAGAGAACTATTTACTTAAACAAGAATTTTGTGGGAAGATTTGTAGTCAGACCTTTTCTCTTCCCTTGCCTGGGTTGTTCCAAGGGCCGGCTCCACTGGGGGGAACAGACCTGTGATGAACCTGGTTTGATTTTGGCGTTATTGTGCAAGTGTAATTAATAAGGGCTGAGGTAGCAGCTCCAATTTTTTGTAACAAAGGAGTGAATGATTTTTTCAATCTTTTGGAAGTGTTGGCAATATAGATGCATGAGTGAAAGCTTTTGTTATTTTGGTTTAGAGTGGTGGCTCTAACTACAGCGATGGTACCGCTCTTTCAGATTCAGTGGATGGGGATTGTTGGTCTCTGCTGCGCTACAGACAGGCTGGAGCAGAGTCCCCTGGACAGCGGGGTGGGCGAGTCAGTCTGTGTCCTTACCTTCGTATTAAATGAGTGTCACGTGCTGACATAAATAATGTTGCATTTTACTAAAGCAAGATGAGCCTGTGAACATCCCGGAGGCTCTTCCAATTTGTCTCGTGCTGACAGACTCGGGATAGAGGGCAAAGCGAACGAAAGGGGCAGCTGCAACTCGCTTCCTCAGCACCCGGCATGGTTTTCAGAGCCAACCACTCCAAAGAATCACTTTGTATTTCCCATCAGGACTCCTGCTCCGATTACATATCGCCCCAATAGGCAGATAAATGAGCTAAAAGCAGCGCTGTTTGAACAGGGTGAAGGGGGGGGAAAGAGGAGAGGAGGGAAGCAGCTCTCTGGCTGTGCTGACTCGGGCAATGGGTTTCAGGCTGGCTGCAACAGACAAAAGCAGTGCCTGCACCCACGGTCACCGCTGAGGAGGCCTCTGGGAAGGCAAGTCCGAAGACACTGCAAAATCAAAGCACACAGACAATTAAAGGGAGCTTCAAGGTGCCGGGTGTCTTTTTAAACCTCAATGTGAAATAGCAGTTGACAGTAATGAGGAGAAAGGAACTGAGGCAGCGTTGGGATGGTTAAAGCCTTTCTCTTACCTGATCAAACCTGTCTGCTCCTGTGCTGAGTAAAGGCTGTTAAGATGAATTGCCAGTGAAGTTTGGTTTCTAAGACTTCAGATACATCCTCAAGTAATTTGGGATTGATTTTTACTGAGACTGTGTTTTGAATCTGAAGACCACGTAGGGGGATTATGCAGGAGACTTGTTGCCACGTCAGGCTGAAGATGCAGTTATTGCCCTGATGTGTTTTCCGTGTCTATTGAATAATTTTTTGTGAGTTTTCTTTGGTAGGGGACAAAAAGCAGGTGAGTTTTGAGAATAAGAGAATGCAGCCAAAACTTCCCATCCTCCCCTAGCTTCAGAAAACCAGCTGCTTCTCATTTTAGAATCAAAACAAATAAGAGCATCTTTTGAGGGTGAGGCACGGGATGGTTTATGTCTTCAGGATTTATAGTGAAAAGATGCAATTTGAAATTGTGTTTGATATCTGCCATTCCAACTCAACTGTGTTTGCAAAATATTTGTAAAATATGCAGTATTCTTATCTAGGGGCAAATACGACAGGGATGAATGAAATTCACAGGAATCCTTGAAAGTTTTTCAGTACAAATATCAGAAACTGGAGCTCCTGTACTTAAGTTTCACGTGTTGGTTCAGACTATAAATGTGCATTTGGAGTGCTGAATTTCATACTCTTCCGCAGAAGTGCATACAAAAGCTAGAAGGAGCTTACAGCCCTCAGACAGAAATGGAGGGACAAGATGAGCTGTCACTGTTTGCGGCTGAGGGAGATGGGACGGAAGAGCCAGCTGCCTTCCCGGGCGCTGTCTGCGGGCACGCGTGGCGCTGGAGGGGCTGCAGCCTGCGAAGGCAGCGCCCTGCACCGCCTGGATGCCTGCTCCGTTTCCCCGGTCTGCTCTGAACCTTTACCCACTGTCGTATAATGGCACCTTGTTATCCAGTCTCCAGCAAATACTTTGGCAGGGAAGAGGCTTTTCCACTCTGTCACATCTGCTCTGGTATCTCGGAGCAGATACTGACTTGTTTGTGCCAGTTTCCAACAAGTACTCACAGAGAACAAACACTTTGTAAAACCTCTAAGCTTTCCCATTTGGCATTTGAATTTAACTTTATTCACCTTTCCTTCTGTGCGTTGTATTGGGTGTTAAGGATGGAAGAAGAAAAAAAATCACCGGCCTGGGGGGGGAGGGGGAAGATACCAGCAATGCACCCGAGGAAAAGGTGACACAAGGACACAAAGGTGAACAAGGGTGACTTTGGAGCTGAGTTCAGCAAGACCGGGGCTGCCCGTGAGGTTCTGCGTGTACGGGGTCCCGCTGCCTCCCACCCCTCCCGGCTCCCACCACCTTCCACCATGCAGGGAGACAGTGATGTCGGTGAACTCTGTTGTGAGAAGCAAAATTAATTTTTTCCGATCACGCCAGTCACTTGTCAGCTCCTAGCAGAGACCTCTCCAAACGCTGCACTGCCAGCAGCAGGCTCTAACCCACTTTTCAGCTCCTGTTTTAGAGGAGAGATGGATTGGAGCGTTTATCTCCGCAGGGCTTCGTCAGTCAGAGAAAGACAGGTTGCATTTCACTTGTTACTGAAGCTGTGCTGTTCGCTTGGCGCTCTGCCCTGCTCTTGGTCGCATCTATTGCCTGAACAAGGGAGGTAAACCTGAAATTCAGTTTTTTGTGCTGCTACCCAGCGACCGTCTGAGGAATTGAGCTCTGCAGCACAGCAGGAGCCTGGTTTTCCTCTGACACCTTCACGGTCGCTCGCAGCACAGCTCATTCTGCCCAGCTCTTCCGCAGGGAGAGAGTTGGTGGGGCCCACGGCCAGGCAGGGCAGAGGAGCATCCCATGGCACCGCTGGGGCAGGGACTGATGGCTCGGGGGCAGAAATGGGGTCCTGGGCCCCCCCAGGCCTGGGCAGGGCTGTTACGGACTGCTGGTGCCCTCAGGGCCCGGGCAAACATTTCCAGCAGCGTGTGAAGGCTCCTGGTTTTCTGCCATATAACACCAAAGCGTTCCACTTTTGACAAAGCAGCAGCCGTGACAAAGGGAGAGGGACAAGCGCGGTGGGACAGTGGTAGGCGTGGTGACGGCTCGTTGGGCAACGAGCTGCCCTAACAAACAGACGAACGGGGTGGGGGGAGCGGGGGTGCTGTCCCCTGCGCTCCTTTGGCACAGGATGGCTCACCGCGCTGGAGAAGCCGGGCTGAGGACGGCGGGGCGGGAGGCGAGCAGGGCACGGCTCTGGGGAGCTGCTGGCAGCTGGAGCTGGGGGTCCGCAGCCTCCCTGGAGGATGAAGCTTCAGCTTCATCAGGGGATGTTCATCCTGTCTCACCTGCCCTGACGGCGTTTCCGAACCTCCTTGCCGAGCACTGCGTGCTGACAGCGTCCTGGCTATGTCCCACCTGGAGGAGCAGGGCAGGAACCTGCCGTGAAATTCCCTGCTCTGGAGAGGCTGGTGGTTCGAGGTCTGGCAGCCGCTCTCGAGTCCGTGAGCTCTGTGAGGGCCCTGAATGGTGCAGCACAGGAATCCCATGGCCCCTGTTAACCTGGTTTCCGCAGCGAACACAAGCACGGGGACAGCTGCCACGCGCCCGGCTGTTCTTGCTGCCTGATCCGTACCACAGCCTGCGAGGGGCTGCGGGTGATCTGCTCTCACCCGCGAATCAAACAAAAAGCTCTGGGAAGAACTGGGGGGCACCACCAGACCCAAGCAATTCAAATCATTTCCTCTGTTTGACAACTCAATCCTTTCCTTTTTTCTCTCCTCGTTAATCCTTGGAGGACTACTAATTTCGACTGGAGGTCCTTGTGTACAAATCAGAGTCTAAGCAAAGGCAGGCAGAAAAGGCGGTGAAGGACTTTGTGTACATCTGTAATAAATATGATAGTGGCAGAGCGTGCTGGAGCAAATGAAGACTTGAGAGGCTTGCACACTGCACCAGCCACGAAGTGTGATGCTGAATCAATTAGGGAATTACGCAGCGACAGAGGCGGATGATCAGTCACTTCAGTCAAGGCCAGCAGATGTTTGGGCTCTCATGTCCCCATGTGGTGCCTTCCAGTTGGCTCCAGTGACACTCATCCAAACAAGCAGCCCGATTCCAACGCAGCCACTGTCTTACCTTCGTCTGCCACAGACCTGGCCCCGGCCCCGGGCTGTTCGTCAGGAAGCACCAGGAACAAACACAGTGAGGCAAAGGCGAGTAGGAGCCCATCGCGCAGGACGG
>Ga0065711_1035654_pt1 | contig 22014 bp, 11 predicted proteins | sample Hoacrofraction12_FD_59098 | JGI IMG/M metagenome (GOLD analysis project Ga0065711, IMG submission 59098) | Hoatzin crop microbial communities from Cojedes, Venezuela - Epithelial fraction 12 v2 (version 2) | ecosystem: Host-associated > Birds > Digestive system > Esophagus > Crop | place... | reverse complement strand
CGGCCCCGCACGGCCCCTCCGCGGCGGGCGGGGGGATGGAGGCGGCGGCCCGGGAAGGCGCGCCGTGACCTTGGGCAGCGCTGAGGGATCCCGGCGCTGACGGGCATCGCCCTGCTCGGCTGCGGAGGGGACGCGCCCGCCGCCCGCCGGGGTTACAGCGGCCGCCCGAAGCGTCGGCTTGGGGACCGGAGTGAGGTTCCCTTCATGTAACGACGTGTCTGATAACCGCCCGCTGCGGTCCGTCCGCTTCGTTTTTATTTTTGCTAGAAGTACGTAGGGAATTCTAGGATCTTGGAAAACTGCTACCTGAAAAAGGCACCTCTTATTTTAACAACTTGTAGTAAATTAAGAGAGTTATTATGAAAGAATTATCATTTTCATAGGGAGGAAAATGTCCATACGCAGTCGTTTTTCTATCCCTAGGTTTTTCGCATCAATTAAAAATAAAATAATTAGCTGGAGAGCACTGTTAATAAAAGAAAGGTGAACGTGTTTAGAACCTAGGTGCCTGGCAGAACGTAATTCTGGAGGTTACGTGGTGCAGCCAGCATAAGGTAAACGAAGCGTTCGCGCTGGAACTGACTCATCTTTGTGCCCGCTGGCATCTCTGCGGGACTGGAGCCATCGGCATTTCTACCAGATCACCGCCGCTGCGAAGCTGTCTGCCCTGAGTTTTTATCAAGATAAAAACTTCTGGGACTTGGCGGCTTTCCGTGTTGTTCAGAGCTTAGGAAGATGGTGGCCCCCGGCTTAAGATCTTAACGAGCGCTGGTATGATGCTTTTGCAAAGGGAAGTCATGCTCCTGGTAGCAGTCCTCCGTCTGCTCCGCCTGCACAACAGCTGAGAAACTGTGTGTTGTACGCGGATGTTTCTATGCAAAATTAGATTCCGCGCTAAACTGGTGGGGTAGTTGGTGATAAACTATCTAAGCTGCACAGAAGCAACGTTTTTGTTGTTAAAGATTCTTTTGTAGCTTACAGCACTGTGCACGTATCCCATAAAAGAGGTTTTGAAATATTTCTTTCGGTTTTTATCTTCCATCTAGCACAGCAAGTATATTAAAACCTGACTGAACCGTGCATGCTCTCTTTAAGCCTATTTCTTGCAAAGCACAGGGTAGTGTTGCCTTAGCTAACTTTGAGCGAAGGCTGGAAGTCGTATAGTCTACCTGTGTCTATCTAAAAGCAGAGGTGAAAGCGGTATGATAATGAGATATCCTCTCTCTGCCTTCTACTTGTCCTCATCTAACTCATGCTGTTTGCATGTTACATGTCTCCAATACTGTAAAGAGCTAATGCGCAACTGCAATCAAACACTAAGCATGTAATATGCTTTTTTTTTTGTAGCATGGGAAATACAGATATAAAGTGCTTGCTCTCTGAAGTAAGCACAACCTTAGAATAGCTTCCCACCCCTTTTAACAAGGAAATAACCAGAGATGTATTAAAGCATGTGCTAGTGCTGTTATTACTGTACAGCTCTGTCTCTAGTTTACTTCAGACTTGCCCATTGAGGAAAGGCTTTTGCAAGAATGTGGCAGAACCTTCAATGTTGTGGGAGCTGAGGCGGCGCGTAGCGTACGTGGCTTCTGGAAGGCCATGGGAATTAAATTGGTGTCTTACGCTTTTGGTCCTGTGTGGAAAATAATTACTGAAACAGTAGAATAGCTTCAAGATATGCAGATTCTTAGGAAACAAAGAAGAGTACTTTTATTTATTAAGTTAATAATTAAAATTGTGTTTGTAAAGAGAAGAATGTTTAGATCGGTTGATTGGTGTATTTTTAATTAAAAAGTTGTTAAGTCTTTACTTTGAAGACTTAATAAAATAACTGCCAATAACAGACTATTTCTAATTTGCCACTCCCTTTCTGTCTAGCTAAACAGGTAGTGTGTGCTTCTTCGGTGACCTGGCTTCAGAAAGGGCTCCTAAATAATTAAGCAGCAAACAGTATAAGCCAAATCTTTGCAGTCTGTAAGCACATTTAGACGCTGAAGAGTTATGAGAGGAACCTAAGTGGATGTTGCAGAGAAAGAACTGAGAAATCCGGGAAAATGGCCAGGGGTGAAAGCAGCCTGTTGCGCAGTAGCTGACCTGACTGCGTGGCAATTCCTTTTATAAAAAGTTTTCTTCTAACAGTGGTAGAATGGGCTATGTCTGGGGCATACAAGGACCACGCTTTTTCTCCATGTTCACACGCTGCCAGCTTTAACCAGCCTTACATCTACCCAAACAGAAATTTGTCGAGGCGAAGCCCGCTGTGCTGCTCAGCAGGTAGGAAGGGATGGGAGCGGCTGCTGTTGTACCTTAGCTGCTCCTTCAGCCTTTGGCTGGTCTTAGTGTTGTTAATTGGCTAGGCAGTGCGTATCTCACCTCTTTTGATAAAGGATAATGAGGAATGAGTTCTGCTGTGTGTGGGATCAAAATAATGCTTGTCGGTTATACTGTGGCTTTGTATAAACTGAAATTAGAAATCTGCATCACTGCAGAGCCATCTGTGCCTTCTTTTTTTTTATCCTTCTGTAGACTTTCTAGGAGAAGATGGACTTTTTAAAAATCTTCTGTTAGAAAAGCTGTGATGAAGAGTAAAATTCTGTAGATTGGTTGGAGTGTATCTGTTTTGGTCTCGTTTTTGCCAATCCCATAGCTCTTAAAGCATCAAAAGCAACTTTATTTTTGAAGAGACTGTTCTGACAACAGTTCAACTGTTTCATTTTGGTGTTCTCCCATCTGTCCTCCTTAATTAGAAGTTACAGCGGCCCTGAAACTGAAGGACAGCTTTTGAATTCCTTCGTCCAGTATTTTGGTGACAGCCTTGGGAGGAAGATTAAAAGAATGCCTTTAATTGAAGAAACTGTTCTGCCTGGGGACTCCCTCCTTACTCTGCCTGTAGTTATAATAGGTGAGTTTTTTCACTTTTTTAAGATTCTCTGTCACTGCCCTTGCCTTTATAGACCTGCTGCATGAAGTAATTTATCATTAAATAACTAATGCTTAGCATCCTTACAGTGAAGACGTTTATTAGGGTAATACAGTTGTTAAGATTAACAACAGTACCATAAAATTATATTAAGGGACTTGCTATTGGAGTATATTTGAATTCGAGTTGTGCTTTGACAAAATGAGCTGCATTATTTAGCAGCAGATATGTGAGTCTTAAGGGAAGAACTGTTTTGATTCTAATGTTGATCACATAGGGTTTGATTAATGTGAGATGTCTGCTTGAGGTTGCATGGAGGTTGTTGATGGTGCACCAGGAGAAATTTGTGGTGTCACATGGGAGAGTGAAAAGCATTGTATGCTGTGTGTTGGGTATATGCTAACCTCTCTCATTAATTATCTTTTTGTTTGTTGCGTCCATCACTAACGTCTGGATGTTGTCCCATCTTCTCCAAAATGAATCCAAGTCAATTCAGCCAGTTGAAAACAATAAATTATAGTCTTGATTAAATAATTAAAGCCTTGTACTTGTAAAATATTGCTGGATGACAGGATAGCAGAGGGAGCAGGCTCTTTAGGTACACAGCTTAATTGAGAGTGCCAGGATGATTTGTATTGGGCCGAGGTTTTTCAGCAACAGCTGGGCACCAGCTCCTTACTGCCATGACTTGATGAGAGGATAAAGAAAAGATCTGGAGTAAGGGAGGTTTTCAATAATCTAGTCCAAAGCAGTTGGGACTGCAGCGAACCAACAGCCTTAACTGTACCTGCAACCAAGCACAGATTCCAGAGAATGATGTTTCAATGTAATTTTCTCACAGTAAATCTCCACAACTTTGAAAGGCTGGTGTTTGTACAGTGCCTGTTCTCAACGCTCTCTTCATGATAGCTTAAAATAGTGCTCGTGTAATAGACTTACGTGGATGTGACAGACATGAATCACTTGCTGAATTCTGCATCATAGTTGAAGAGCAACAGTTCCCTGGCGTTTTGTCAACCTTGGTATAGGTTTGCCATATGGTTAATGACTCAGTTTTCACCGTTTAGTTTTGCAAATATACATTATGCAAATACCTGTGCTCAGTACTTATTTTGTCTAGATTGCCTTTCTGTGTGCTGACACCAAACAGCTGCCTTGACTATTTCTCCTTGAAAAATGCACTGCCCAAATGCTTTTTCACAGATACATTTGAGACGCTCCACAAGCTGATCTTCCCCTTTGGCAGCCTATTACAAGTAATTCACTGGCTGTCTGAACAGCCTTAAAAGGGATTTATAATGATTTGACAATGTAGTAGAAGAATACAAAAATAGTTGTCACTCCCCCCCCCATATACACACATACTGTCTTGTCGTCTTCTCCGTGCAACTGCTGTATAGCTGGAGTTAAACATACTTTTAGCTTCCTAGCACCACCGTCTTCTCATTGCAGTATTTTATTAATCAGAAAGAAAAAGATGGCACAGGTGTAATAAGCAGTTGACTTAATGATGGAGCAGTAACTTATGTTCCCCTTTCTTTCCCTTGGACTCAGTCTGCTCAAAGAATAGGAACTGGGTTTGGGTCGGTGCTCTGGATGGTCCCAGGGGGGCGGCTAGGGAGCTCAGGGACAGTAATTCATCTTAACATAATCCCATCCTCGGTAATTTCCTTGGTCCTTGCCAACCTTTGTTTTGGCAACTTTTGTTATCCATTTGGTTCTTTTTAGTCTTAGACAGTAGGAATAATCTTTAGCATGACATCCTTGGATACGACACCCATTTTTCTCTTTCCATTGTGGATTAGCTTCCTTTATACGCCAGCAGGAAAAAAAATCTAGCTATGCACTTGTAAAAAGAAACAAAGTTCTTTACTGTGCACAAGTTATAATTCTAAAAATAGTTAAGAGTTTACTCAGTCATGGGAATGCTTGTGAACTATAGGTATGATTAGGGTGTTTTCACAACTTCATATGATTTTGTTATGAATGGTTTCAGTGTATTGGTAAGGTTCTCTCTCACATCCATCTCATGTGGCAAGTGGGTGACAGGAGAGGCTTGCGTCTGTTGTAAGCTTTAAATTCCTGGACTGAAGCCTGCCCGGCTACCTCATACTCATCTGTTTGCGGATGGGAGAACAGTGTGAGAGTAAGGAACAGCGTTTTCACTGTCTGAAAGATTCTTCACGGTCTTTTTTTTAAATGGCAAAATAGGAATTGAAATGGTTTGGGAAATAATATAGGCAGGGTCACCAATATTTAAACCTTTTCTTACAGGCTTTTGATTGAAATGTCTTGAAGATCCCGGTGATGGAAATCCACAGCTTTCCTTGACAGTATTCTTCCAGTGCTTTATGATCTGCACAGTACACTGGCACTCTAATGCTTTTATTTTTGCCTCCATATTCAGGTGCAAAAACAAGATTGTTTGGTAGGAGCCATTTACAGTCTGACTTATTTGGGTTCTAGGCCTTTGGAGAAAACATGCTTATGGAAGATTTCTTATAAATTAGTGATCTTAGCCTTTGAATAACTCATCTGTCATGAGCTTACACGATTTTCTTGTAGCCTATGGCTATGACTGGTCTATGCGCACAGCACTATGATAAAGCATGGGATATACTGCTGCTGGGGACCAGAGCGATGGGTGTAGCCTGGTGGAGGAGCAAAGAGAAATCTGATGTATGGAGAGACCAGGAGTTAACAGGGTCTCGGCAAACTAATGGGAGATTTTAGGGACTGGGAAGTCAGAAGAGGGAGAAGAGACAGGCACTGGAGAAGTGGCATTGTTAACAGGTGATGGAAATAGTCTATGCAAAGGCGGTGGGGAACAGGAAACAACGGGTGAACTCTTGAGGTCAAGAGTTGAAACGGTAGGAAGCAAGAGCTGAGATTCTGACAACGAGTGCTATATAAAAACATGAAAAAATTAGTAACTTTAGCGCAGAATTTGAATAGTGTGTGATAAATACCATGTGTGCCACCCTAGATGGAAAACAAAGACAAAATACTGAATAGTGCCTCATTAGGAGAACACTGTGCCTTTCATTCAGTTAATGAGGAAGAGGAGCTGTAGAAATAACAGTACGTAGTCACATGTTTCCGTTCTGTGTCATAGCACGTACTTCCCTGACTTTAGCTTCCCCTAGCTTTCGATATCTGACTTTGCAACATGAACATTACTTCTGTACTTGCATGTTATAAATACAGTCCCCTGCTTAATACTGGTCAAATAAATAGAAATAATGACCTTATGGTAATGTTTTGGTCCCGTCCATTTCAGATCTTTTAGTAACATTTTGAAAATAAGTTAGTCTATTAAAATTGCAATAATGCATGTATATGAATGATAAAATGCTACAAAAAGGATATAGAAAGATGTTTGAATTGATATTGCTGCTGAACCATGAACATGGTCTTACATGAGTTTCTTGTCCTTTACCACTTATCTACTGTACCTGTCTTCAGTCGGCTTTTACATTGCTGTTGTGCTGTGTCTGCAACTTCTCATCTGACTTGCAGTCTTCAGCTTTATGCTTCTCTCTTTCTTCGTTTTATTTTATGGGCAGACCTGAAGAGCATATGCTCTAGATTGTCTTCCTGTTCTGTGTTTTACTGTACATAGTATAAATGGGAATGCAAAGTTGTAAGATGGCAATAGTACTCGGATATCACTGTGATTGACAGGCAGATCACATCTTACCCATCAGACCATTTTCACACAAGAATAGTGAATTTGACATACTAAATTATGCAACTCCTTTATATGCAGTTTGTTTCATGATGTAAACAGTCATACATATGTTTATTGCTACCTGAAAAAGATTTTGCTCAGTTTATTTGGAGGAAGTTCCTATGGTAGGCTTTATTTTACTGTGACATTTATAAGCTGCTTTGAATCAGGACCATATCGCATTATACTACTTTAGTATGATTTTGTTGCTGATTACTCAGTGATTTACAAACTTCAGATTATTGACATTTTTACTAAAGCAGTAACTTCTTTCTTTAATAGGAAATGGACCTTCGGGAATTTGTCTTTCTTACCTGCTCTCTGGATACAGGCCATATTTGTCTCCTGAAGCTATACACCCAAACCCCATTCTACATACGAAATTAGAAGAAGCTCGACATCTTTCCATTGTTGATCAAGTAAGCTTTGGTTGCCATCTTGTCTCACTCTTTTCCTACTGCGTGCTGGAACAGTAGGCTTTCTTTAATGATCCTGTTTAAAATGCTTTTGCAACTTTTGTAAGCACTGCCATAGACACAAAAAGGCTGCATATTCTCACCCTACAAAGAATTAGACCAAGGTAAAGCTCAGTAACTATGTGGACTCAAACAGCTATCCTTATCTCTTGGCCTCTGTTTTTCCTACCTGTATAAAGAGGTGTGCATATATATATATAAAGAGCGCTATATACTTTCTTCAGTGGCTTATAACAAGTTGTATGTAGGGCACTTCAGATGAAAAGCAAAGCATTTTAAGAACTACTTATCCAAAAAAATTCTGCAGATTGCATTGTGAAGAACCAGCCTACTTACCTAATCGCATTTCTAATACATTAAGAAGTTATTTTCTTATTCTGTTAATTTAAATAGAATCAAGTCATGACCATTAGATCCAGTCCTGGGGCATGTGGTGGTTTTTCTGCATCTTGAGGGCTTTTTGTTTGTGGTGGTTTTTGATTTTGCAGTCTGCCCTTCGTCGTGTTGTTACTACTTGCCAAAAGTGTCTAAAGCACCATGTGGTCAGTGAGTAGCTGATGCAGGAATTCCAGCTTTCATGTTCTAGGATGTTTGGGCTCTATCATCAAAGAACACGTGCTGCTAACATACTTCAAGTACACATACTTGAAGTTAAAATAGTACAGTTCTCACTGAGACTTCATTTTTAGTAACATTAGGGACATGTATCTTCTATAAACACAACCCATTTTTCTTTCTGAACAGTATCCTTCAGTGTTTTTGTCCGATTTTTCTGTCTGATTTGATTAGTTAAGTATTCTCCATTATTTTTCTCCCCACTTGTCCATTTGTTTGCCGTGTTATCATTGTTTTCTGCTCACCTCGCTACATTCCCGATGAATTACTCACAATGCTATTGCTAACCGTATGCCTGTGTAATTTATTTGAAATACAAACATGCATATGTGTTTGTAGTGGGGAAGGAGGGGTTGTTTGGCTTTTGTTCTTTTGTTTTGTGTTGTTTTACTGCTGTGCTGTTTTCATATAATGTTGACCTTAAGTCTCAAGGTTTACTTTTTTGGCATGAGAGTAAGTTGCCTAAGCTTTTGGCTACAGATGTTTCATGTACCTCATTCTCCTCCGACCACCTGATATTTTCCCAGTTTAGGAAGCTAAACTGTCTTGTCTTTGTCAGCAAAAATTGGCCTTCCCAATTCTTCTTTCAAACCTCTCTATTCTCTCTTCAAATATTTGCCACTGCATCGTGAAATTTTTAGAACGTGGCTGGTTAATAGATGCTGAAGTGTGAACATTTTACAAAGTTCTAGAAATTGTTCTCAACACTAACTGCTTTGTGAAATAAGTCTAGTTTTAATTAATTTTTTTAAAATAATACTTGTAACACCTCCATTATTTCAAAATATATTAATGTTGGAACTACCTGAGAGCTGTCAAAGGAGCTTTTTCTGTGTGGTCTTTAAAACTTAATGGTTTTAGCTTCCAATTTTGCTTTATCAAAATGGGGCTTCTTGAAATACTAGCAATTCTTTGTTAAAAGCAGTCTGCTATATATGTATATAAATGTTATTAAGTTGCTCTGATGTCTGAAAATTTGTCCCTATATTTCTTTTTCTGCGATGAATTTCAAATATGGACCTACCCTGGTATTACTGTGTTATTAACATGTAATTTTTAAATGAGTGAAATGTATTATGCAGAGTTATAGAAGAACTGAATCATGGCAGTTTTTTTGGAAAAGTGTTTCAATTGAATCTCTACATTAAATACTTACATCTACTTAAAATGCAACTTGAAGTAACTGTTTTGTGTTAAAATTCAACTTCTGTACATCAGAATAGCATGATGAACAGTGAAACTTGTATGAACGTATCGCTTTTATTCCATACTTTAGGATCTGGAGTACCTGTCTGAAGGCCTTGAAGGACGCTCTTCAAACCCGGTTGCAGTGCTTTTTGATACATTGCTTCATCCTGAGGCTGACTTTGGGTATGACTACCCGCCAGTTTTGCACTGGAAGCTAGAACAACATAATTATATCCCCCATATAGTGCTTGGTAAAGGACCACCTGGTGGGGCTTGGCATGTGAGTAAAAATTTCATATCACTTATAGGGTAACTTGATAATTTTGTGGTTTGGGGTTTTTTTTTTTTTTTGCTGTCTAAGGCTGTTTTAGATAGTAATGGCAATTGCAGTTTCAGCTGCTCAATTACCAAAGCCCAAATATGTTGGGAAGATGAGAAAGGAAGGAAAAAGTTGTCCTTCATTTGGGGATTTGTGACCATGACTGCTGTCTTATATATTTTTTATTAGTTTAAATTTAATTAATTATAATGAATAAGATTTTGTATGACCTTTTTCTCTTGTCTGCATTGTGCTTTTATACAAAATCTTAATGTGTTCATGTGCTGCCAGTTTCACTTTTTTTTCCTTCTTGTTTGTATTTGAAGTGACTTGCTTTTAATTTCCCTTTCACTTGTTCTCTCTTCGCCTTCTGCCTTATTAGATAATGTGGTTGCACATTAAAATAGTATCTGACTGTAACACGAAAATAGTTCATCAACACTTCCTGTAATGTCCTGGTATGTTGTTACGTTCTGGTATTTTATTGCTCTAAATGAGTACAATGAGAAGAACTTCACTGTGTTTTACATAAATGTATCCATTTGAAATATATCTGGTCACACATCTTGTTTTTTTCTCCATAGTCCATGGAAGGCTCTATGCTAACAATCAGTTTTGGAGACTGGATGGAGTTGCCGGGCCTCACCTTTAAGGAGTGGGCAGCTAGCAAACGCAGGTAGAGATATTGCGTAATGTATTTGGGAAACCTAGTTGCTGTAAGAATCCAGATACCATTATTTTAATAGCTGGAAAACATTCAAACTTCATTGCTCACAGGAGGAATTTTTGGCTTGTTTACTAAATTGCCTGATGGCACTGGACATTATTCTGCTGTGTGCACTCTTATGGGGAAAAAATGGACAATGGTCAGCCAGAGTAATTGCTTTGAGTGCATCGAAAGCACACGTACTAGCATTGGTGTGTTCTAGCAGCATTTCACAAAGAAGCCCTGTTACTGTGGGCAGTTTTGATCAGAGTTGAGGGAAGATTGAGGGAGGAGTTTAAAATCTGTGGAAGTATTGGAAGTCCCTCTTTCAACATGGGTGCAACGTAAGTCACTGTGCACACTAGCTTTCTTGTAATTTAGGAAGTTGTGTATTTCAGTATTTGCTTTTAGAGGCAAAGCTGCAGCGTCTGAAATGTTGCTATCTATGGATTTTAATTTTAAGATCATAGTTCAGTATTACCCACTGTTATTTTCTAGTAGTAAGTTTCTTGGAAAAATTTTAGAGCAGAAAAATTACTGTCTTGTACAAGCTCACTGTTTTTACTTCAGTTATACAATTAGTTCATAAAGGTTTGTGTCAGCAGATGAACCTAGGAACACTCTACATAAGCTTTTTCTAACATTTTAATTTTCCTGACTTTGTTCTAGCAAAATTAAAGGAAGTTGTTCTTGTACCACATATGGCAAAAGAAGTAGAATTACTTGGGCATATGTCTTTAAGGGCATGTTGTTACTCGTTTCAGGACAACACTTATAGTGAAGAAACTGTACCTTTGTTCTTTAATCGCTTTCTTAGATAACCACAGTAATCTTGCCTACTTATTAACTGAAATCCCATAAGCTGCTTATTATCTGAAGCTAATTTGTTTATATTGTAGTTTTCAACAATACTAAAAACAGAAATGCTGACCTGTTATGCCACAATTAAACAAATATATTTAAAAGTATTGATGATAATGAAAATGTACAGTCATGTGAAATAGTTTCCTAAGTTTCATTGTGACGGGTGTAACACTCTTGTATTACCCTCTTCAGTAAATACCTCATCGGGATTTTCAGAGTAGTAACCGGAACGTTTAAAAGTACATATGCTATTATCTTGTTAATCTATGAGAATGAGTAGCCCGATTTCTTATAAATATGCTTCTGAGCGTAATTCAGTGGCAATCCTGATGTTCACTACCATTTCTTTTGCCTTATTCCTAGAGCTTACTTCTAAAGAAGCAGCAAAATTCATGCATCTGTTCAAAATAATTACATTTTCATGTTATTTTTTTATAAATGAGATCGCAATAAACATAAGAAAAGCATAGATGTAATACCAGGATTGCAGTGCACAAATGTTTTTTATTGGACACTTGGACATCATAATCCTGTTTACGTAGTTACGTTAAGGTTCCGTGTCATACTTGCTTTGTTCATTCCTGTGATATGGAACCACTTCATTTGATACTGAACTTACCTGTACGCAAGGGAGAGGTCTTTTGCGAAGTATAATGAAGAATACTTTACTGAAGTAATATATCAGGCCTAGAGTTTCAAAATTAGCACTTAATAATTGCTATGATATTTTAATTACTTACATCCTAAGTGAGTGTATTCCCACTGAGTACAAGTTTAGCCAGTATTGTGTTGTTGACAGTCGTGATGCTAAACTGTCTTTGTAAAACACTTCCTACAGACCTACCGTGATACTGCAGAGTTTTCTTACGCTTAATTTGTTAGTCACCATAGCACTTTACGTTGTAAAGATTTACAGCCGTTAAAAAAAAAGTTAGCTTGTCTTGTGTATCAGGAATCAAGAGAACAAATAAAACAAATCAAATGCATTTGAAGATACTGAGCTCAGTGTCAGTTACACTGAGCAGATTCAATCCTCTTAAATCTGACTGTCATGTGGTATGTCATATGTGATATTCAAATTAATGATAAGGTCTAAATAGTAACTGGAACCATTCAATCTTGTTTCAGACATATAAAGAGTGATCGAGTAATGCCAGAGGAAATTGCTTGTTATTATAAACACTATGTTAAAGTCATGGGCCTCCAAAAGAATTTTAGAGACAACGTTTACATAACATCAGTATCCAGGCTTTACAGAGGAGAGGATGATGAAGATAGAAGTCAGCTAAGTGAAAATATTTCAACACAGCATTTGGAAATGGAAGATGGACAGAAATCACTGATTAAGAGGAACTGGGAAGTCAGAGGTTATCAGCGAGCCACAGATGGTTCTCATGTGCCCTTCTGCCTCTTTGCCGAGAATGTGGCTCTTGCCACAGGAACCTTCGATTCTCCTGGCCGACTACAAGTCGAAGGAGAAGACTTTCCTTTTGTGCTTCATTCCATGTCTGACTTTGGAGCTGCTATCAACAAGGGAAAGTTACGTGGGAAGGCAGACCCTGTGTTAATTGTGGGTGCTGGTCTTACAGCAGCTGATGCAGTACTGTGTGCCTACAACAACAACATCCCAGTAATCCATGTGTTTCGTAGAAGAGTTACCGATACAAGTCTGATTTTCAAACAGCTACCTAAAAAGCTTTACCCTGAATACCATAAGGTCTATCATATGATGTGTACTCAGTCCCATACTGTGGATTCTAGTCTACATTCTGCTTACACTAGTTTCCCTGAACACAATGTACTTTCCTTCAAGCCTGAAATGAAATGTGTCCTTCAGAGTGCCTCCGGACTGAAGAAAATTCTGAAGTTTTCTGTAGCCTTAGTTCTGATAGGTTCTCACCCAAATCTTTTCTTTCTAAAGGACCAAGGGCATAGCATAGGTCATCACTCTAATCAGCCCATCACGTGCAAGGGGAATCCTATAGAGATTGATCCATACACTTACGAATGCACTAAAGAAGCTAACCTCTTTGCTCTAGGTCCTCTGGTGGGAGACAACTTTGTACGGTTTTTAAAAGGAGGTGCACTGGGCATTGCACGGTGCTTGGCAATAAGACAAAAGAAGAAACATGAATTGATTGAAAGTGGGGATGGAGGAGGTGATGGGGTACCATAAATGAGAGATTAGAAACTTCCGCAGAGAGAATTACAGACGTAGTCTAACAGAACAGCCACTGACAGCGAAAGTTGATAGCAGTCACATTTCTGTTGCGTACAAGTAACCTGCGCTTGTGTTGCTTGGTAAAGGATGCTGATACTACAATACTTCACCTTTTCAAAATACAAAAAATTGATCTGCTATTACAACTGATCTCTACTCAACTGGAATTACTTCCAGATAAACAGAAAATGAGACTAACTTATATTGACCTGCCTGTCATCTCTTGCTCATCTGAAAGAGCAGACTTCCTCTGGGAAAAGCACTGCCTGCCAGAGTGGCTTTACATTTTAGTGTCAAATGTGACAAAGTATTCCTACCATGGAATTTAAATAACTTCTAAAAGCAGAAAGCTTGCTTAGTACAAGGTGGTTCTTGGGCCCAAAGCAAATTTAGAGCCTTCTGCTTGAAACAAGGTATTTATTTATTTTCCATAGTAATACAGTAATACTTGGAATGAGCACTTAGTGAAATGGGTTTTACTACAAGAAGGATTTCTGTAAGCAAGAAGTATTCCTCAACAGTTATAAATTATCCTATTTGGTAATTGGAATAAAATAATAAGCATTCCCATTCAATCTTTAACACTTGATTTGACACAATCCATTAATGCTTTTTCACACTATGCCTAAGAGTTGGGTGAGTGCAGAAAGACTAATGTGAGATGTTCCCCTGCAGTGATGTGTACATTTCTGAGATACTCATTAACATAAACAATAAAGTACTGGTGTAAGTGCTCTTATTGCATTGTCAATAGCATGGAATATCTAGTTTACTACTGAAAAATTAAGTACATGAGGAAACTTAAGGTTTTTGTGCTTCCTAGCTCAGGAAGACTGAATGGGATCACTTGACTGATGAAGGTGGGTGATAGATATTCTCATCTGCCATTTGACCAAGTATTGGTTATTTCTCTTTTTTTCTAGAGCAGCATATAACGCTAAAACTATTTTAGCCTGCAGTTTTTGAAACTTGAAAAAGCCAGCTAAAAATAAACAAGCCAAACCCAAAACAAAAATGCTGTAGTTCCTATAAATCTTAAAGCTTGTTATGAAAGACAAAGACTTAACTTGTACCTACCTCTGAACTGAAGTTTCACCTTTCTGCTCCGTAATGTAGACCTAGATTTCATTTTCTGGGTTTTAGAGTAGTTATTTTACCTAAACACACTCATTGGTTATTCACCGTAGTGAGGTAAGCAACAGCTATTTAGAAAACCTAAATTACCTTCCAGAACTCTCAGCAGACAGAAGTGCTCGGTTTTAACTGATTTATTACCAAACATATTAATTGAGGTCCAATGTGGTGGAATAGATGTTATTTAATTTAATTTTTTGGGGGTTTATTTTTTTTTGTGTTGAATAACTTCATGTTAGTTTAAGGTATTGTATTTGCATGAATAAAATCTCCGTATCTGAACTTGAACAGATTTTTAAAAGGAAATTAGGCTTAGACTTTGTGAAACTGCTAGTGCTTGCTGGTTTCCCAGCTGTCTAACTTCCATAAGTTGTAGATGCCTATACGCAATAAATGCCTGGTTTTTGTGCCTCCTGAATTATGGGGTTCTGTGGCTACTTCAGGCCTTTATGCATCTCAGTAAGTTACTTAGACTTTGGAGATACAAATTGAAAAGGTAAAGTATGCAAGGATTATAATGACAGTATTTTCAATGGAAGCCCATAATAATTTATGAAATGATGCTACTAATAATAAATTTTAGAGCCATCTTGATAGCATAAAAATGAACAAAAGAAGCAACATTTATATTAATTTTTGCATTGCCTACATGGTTGGTTTTAACCATACATTGTCAATACGAGTTAAGATACGTTTTTATACTGATACTTGAGCTGCTTTTAATTATGCTAAATTCTAGGCTTATTTTTTTCATGACTGAATTGAGATTCTATAATTTGCTGCCTTTGGCAGAAATTGTGTATGTATAAATCTATCCTAAACCTGTGATACCTAATAATTTTAACAGAGAATCAGTGTTTTTAAGTGCTAAATATTTGACAATAGAACTTTATTGCAGTTAATATATTGGGAATACATCTGCGCTGTGATTAAATTCCTTCAGTTTTGTGTCAATATAAACGTCCAAATACAACGTATTACGGCATGTTACTGCTTTTTCATTTGTCACGTGAAACATTTTAAATGCCAGCAAAACAAAGGAAGCAATTTACTTCAGCAGTCATTTTGCAAAAAGGGGAAAAAAGCTTCAAACAGCCAAATCTGTCGCGTGAGCTGCTGCAGCTACTTCCAAGCTGTGTGTGGTGTGACAAATTTGTAGCAGATTTTTGTTCTGTTACACACAGGTGTTTTTCACTGCAGTATTACAGCACCTTGAGGTTTAACTGCCTTTTTTTAATTTTATTTTATCAAGCTTGCCAGCTTTTTTTAGATAAAAAATTGCACGTGAGACCCCTTATCTGGCCAGAGAAATTTTCTCAATGGTCATGTTTATTAAGTGAGTATAAAAATACTTTTTTCGGTCAAAGCTTTACTAAAAAAATCGTCCTGTTTCTTCTAGGAATTGCTGGGTTTAAAGGTTTTCTTACTTTTGGGTTTCTAATTTTGAGAGAAATTTCTGTTTCTTTCCTCTTTGGTGTTTTGAGAGAATGAGATGTGAAAAGTGAAGCTTTGCCTTAGGATAGTTTTTCCTAAAGCATTTACTTACTGCATATATTGTGGATTAGATGTCGGCAGTGAATAGCTGTCTTTTGGGGAAATACTTTGTTTCTCAGATTTAAAGAAAAGATACCATTTAAATTTCCTGTATGTTATAATAGTTCCCAGAAGGCAGACTGTTTGCATCTTTCATCTCTTCTTTCAGTGAGAAAGATAAGCTTTTAAACATCACGGATTTAAAAAGTATGCTTACTATTTAAGCTTTATTACTAAAATACAGACAGGAAGAATATAATTTTTAGCTAAAGGAATTGAATTTGGATTTATAGAATTTGTAAAGGTATGCTAACCTATACTGTGTATTTTCTAATAGGCTAGTGGGAAAATGTCTCTTACATTTGGGTTTGATTATTAATGCTGAATGTGTCTCCTAGCTAAACTAGGTTTAGCCCAAATTATTTTAAGCAGTATCCAGCTGTTGAACTGGGACTAAGCTTTGTCATAGTAGATTTCCCTAACAATATATGCCTCGTGTGTGATTATTTAACCATCGGTGCTTGTTAATAAAGTCACCTGACGGGGCGGTAGGAGACAGCACAGCCGTTCTCTTGGTTTCCAGTAGGTGATTGACGTCCGCTTAAAACATTTTCCACGAAAGACTAAGGCTAAGGTTTACACTGGTGAGTAAACGCAGAAATCCATTCTGCGAGTAATCGAGAAAGAGTGGTGACAGTAACATCGGGTTCTTCTCTCTCTTAGGAAAATGCGTTGTCTTGGGCTCGCAGCCTGGGCTTGCCAGTGAAGGCGTGGAAAGAGTACAGCCCCCAGAAACAGTGCCTGTACATGGAGTGAGGGACACCAAAGTGCATCCCACAGCTGCAGGTCTCTAGTCCTCAGCACCTGGGGAATGGTTGGGGTACACTGTGTTTTCCTTCTGGCCTGCTGAGTGTAGGCACCTTTTATTTAAATTACAAATTAAATAGAGTGATGCTTGCATAATAAAAAATACTAATTTTGTAGAAGAAGATGGCTGTAGCTTCTTTATCTCACAGCTGAAGAACTGTAAAAAGAAGGCTAGAGCCAGAATTCCAGAGTACTTGATCAAAGCTGGAGGAAATTCAGTGAAGACCCAAACTTTGAGGCAGGCCTGACCTGCATATCTAGCTGAAAGCAAGAAAAGGCCATTTTTAGGCCAGCTGCTCTTGAGAGAGAAAGAAAGGGTGTAAAATTTGCAAACTTCTAGTGAGCCCTCACTGATAACAAGTGATGACCAGTGAGGGGCAACGGGAGGAAAGCAGTGAAGGATCTGAGCAATATGAACTGCAAACCTAGAGGTCCGCGAAGCAGTGCAGCGTTGATCGGCTGGTGGTCTCCCACCCTCTTCTGTCAGGGTCTGCATACTGTAACTGCAGAGCCCCGTGCGGGAGCTGGCAGTCTGACGTTGCCATATATTTTTAATTGGCTATTAGCTGAAGTTACACTGACGTGCAACACATGCATATGAACTAGAAGCAATTTTACTTGCTGCAGAAGCTGTAGGACTGGATCAGTAAGGTGGCATGCCAAGAGATGAGATGTGGTTGCTCTGGTGCCGTATTTTCTACTTCTGAGAAAGCAAGCAGGCATTTTCATGTAATAGCGGAATCGGTGCCGTAACATGCAAACATTTCTAACCAGCAAGAGGCAGCAAGAGCTACCGTAAATGCAGCTGATTATTTGATTTTATTATCCATATCGTAATGATTTCATTTTGAAATAGTTACAGAACAAAAAATGATAAAAGGTTTATACTGTTACATTTTAATTTAGATAATATTTTAGAACCGTCTAATAACAATGTTCTGTCACCACTCTGGATTATTTTTTGAGGTGAGAGCAAGATGGGAGCACAGTACCTCAACAGAAGTGAGAGCTTTTTGGACACTGACTTCCCCCTTTTCCCCTTGCCCAACCTGGAAGCAAAGTCATGCTTTGTTTGAAATGACCATGATACCCAATTCTATTCAGCAGAAACAATGCAAACGAAAACATTCTTTGACAGAGAAAGGAAGGCTTTGGTGACAGGAGGGGCAGAAATTTGAAGCAAGGATATTGAATTATAAACAGCTCTTTTTCTGAAAAAGTCCATATTTTGGGGAATATGGTACACTTAACGTGTTTCAGTTTAGCTGATTTTTTAAGCTTTAATTACACAATGAATTGTGAGGTCAAGGATGAATTTGGTGTAAGGAACAAGGATTACGGAGGGGGGAAAAGCATTTATAATTTAGCAATTATAGTGAAGCTAAGCACTGTTTTAAAGATGGTTTTGTCTTCGCACACGCTAGAACATTTCACCTTAAGCAAACCCTGAACTGGAGTTTACACTTGCCTGCATGCCAGCTGATTTTCTAACAGTGATAACTTTGTACTTACAGGGCTTATTAAGCCAACTCTGAAAACCTGGTGGTCATCAGTAAAACCAGGAAAAAAATATACTTCCTATCCTTGGCTCTCCTGTCCTTTTGAAACAACTTGTTCTGGAGACTAAGTGAGTCTAATTTGCACTTTCCTCCTCCGTCTCTTTATTTTGAGATCACTGGCAATGTGCAGGTGTCAGCCTATGCTGCCTACAGTGGATGCTTCAATAAACTAATGCTCAGCTTCATGTTCCTGCACAACCTCTGTAGACCTACATGTCAGCATAAAGAAAATTAACAACTATGTTTGTTATGTATTCACAAAATGTTATGGAATCCTGGCGTTTTTAGGTTCTTTTTCTAAGTAGGTTCGTAAAGAAAAAATAGTTGTCCACAAATGTAAAGCTAGAGACAAGGCAATCAAAGAGAATTGATACAGTTCTGGGGGACACTCTGAGGAGAGGGAAATGGTTCGTTTTTCATCAGTTGGGATTGTAGGACCAGCTTCTCTGTGAACACTGAGTTTTTGCTGTTTGGGAACTGATCCTGCTACCTGACATCTACCTGGCACAATTTGGAAAGTCAATACTCTGACCTTGCCTGCTTCTCTGTTCTGCTGGTTGTGGAATTCTAGTTCTAAATGAGGTAAAGGCTTGTATTCATCTACCGATATGTTTGTTCACACACACGACACACCCGGACTTGGAGATACCATGTAAATGTCATTTCCGTGTGTCGTGCCTCAGTTTTCTGCTTTTGCTGGAGTATGCTCGGGTCATACCCATTTGTTAGCTGTGCAATGTCAACCTGTACAGGACATCTGCTGTCAGCTGAGATATATTCTTCTCCTGAGCTGCAAGCAACTTGTGAGCAAAACCTCAGCTTTGATTAGATGATGAACCTACCTGAGGTCTGCATGCTAAGCTTGTTTTACCTTCATGCGTGAAAACTGATGCCAGACTGCAGGCTAAAGCAGTAATATTAAAAAACAGTTTTCACCTAGAAGCCAATTATTTTGTTTTGGAGAAGTGGGGGACTCCTAAGTCAAAGGAAGAAACAAACTGGGGAGGGAGAGGCATTCAGAGAAGGAGAAGGTGTTGGTTTGCGTGGATCCAGTGCTGTAGCCAATGCTTGAGAGAGACTGTGACAGTCAGAGCTGGGGCAGAGCCTATGGGCAGAGCGCTAAAGCACGTGGTGGGGGAAGTGGCTAGTTCGGGAGATCTGAGTTCGTGTAGCGTTTTTGTAACTATCTCACTGGACTGCGGTGATGGTGGTTATCAAGCGTTGCAAAAGGAAGACTGAGGAACATTGGTAAGGGAGGCAGTTCAGGTTTTGCCATGTTGAAGTTCTAAGGAGGTAACAGAACCACCAGAACACAATCAGAATTTGTGAATCGAACACCAGATGTGGCCAAATGTGACTGAGGATAGAGTCAAGAAATGGAAGAGAGCAAGAGCAGGGCTACTTTGGAGGGGGGGAAGGTGGGGGGGAGACAGGTAAGAATAAGGACTGAGAAATCGCCTGTAGAGAATGGACAGGTAATAGGAGAGCTGGGAGGGGGTCAGAGGGAGGTCTATAGCAGAGCCTTCGGCTGCTGTCTCAAGTTATGAACAGATGCTTGATGGTAAACACGTGGACTAGAGCCTCTCAGACACATCAGGAATGGAGGTAATGGTGGGGGCTTAGCACTCTGGAGGATGTTGATGGGGAGGTCGGTGGACAAGAGAAACTGAAGCTAACTGCAAAGACACTTTCCAGCATAGAGGAACTGGTGCAAAGGCACAGGAGAGGCCAGCTCTGCCGCACCAGCCCCGCCATTCTGGGAAAAAATGGGGAGTAAGGGTAGGAGAAAAAGGGGCAGACTCACAGATGTGAATGGACAGAAACAGAAAACAAACTTCGACAGGGGAGAGTATCTCGGTAGTCTTGCCAAAAAAGGCAGTGGCTTCCCCAGCTGATGTAGGAAAGACGGGAAGTTGGCTGAAACCCGTGTGAGTTAAACTGAAAATTCAGCATGTTGTTCTTGGAGGGATACAGCACCCATCCTCTGTTCTAGCGGTGCTTGGAGTAATTTGATCTGCTTTAAACCGTGTTCAGCTAAGCTGCTGAATGCAAGACTGTATATTAAAAGCCTTGCTAATAAAAAAGTATATTTAGTTTATGTATTGTGTGCATCTCCTTCCTGTGAGCAGTGTGAACAAAGGTAACACATGCTATAAAAAAGCAATCCCAACAAACCCTCAAACAAACTTTGTGTTACACAGAAAAATGGAAGAAAAGATCTGAAGACAACTTTCTGCTTAGATGTATTTTTAGGTGAAGAGCATCGTTTTGTCAAAAAGGTGGGTATGCTTGCAGATTGTGGTTTGAGGCAGATGAGAGAACCCTTAGATGTCATGTCTGAGTGACTGAACTTTTTTTAACCTTCTAAAGAAAACCAACACCACACAAGTTCTCTCAGAAAACTGGTGACCTGAATGTTGAAACCACAGGGCACAAGCCCCACGGAATAAAAACGGAGCATGTGGCAGAAGTTCTAATTGCGTGGGGCTCAGCTGCCTGCGGGGGTTAGCCCACAAGGTAAACTTTGTAAAATAAACGTCAGGTCTACAATTTAATGCAGTAGTTCCAGGGGTAAGGCAAATCCTGATGTAATTTATTGCGTGTTCACTGATCTACAGGCTTCTCATCAACCAGGCAGCAGATGCAACTGAATTAGAAAGCAAACTACCACCTGTTAGGCGCCTTCCAGTTGGACCCAAGACAGGAACACACACTGTGTGTATCTTTACCCAAGTGCTAATAGCAACTGTCTTTTTTTCTCAGCACTACCGTGGAAATCTCCACAGTGCCCTCCCCTCGCGAGAGCACACAGCTGCCTGTTACAGACTGCAAACAAGTCTTAAAGATGATGGTGGAAGTGTTGGTAGAAGAATCATAGAATAGTTTGGGTTGGAAGAGACCTTTAAAGTCATCTAGCCCAACCCCCCTGCAGTGAGCAGGGACATCTTCAACCAGATCAGGTTGCTCAGAGACCTGTCCAACCTGGCCCTGAATGTTTCCCGGGACGGGGCATTTACCACCTCTCTGGACAATCCGTTCCAATGTTTCACCACCCCCATGGTAAAAAATTTCTTCCTTATAGCCAGTCTAAATCTACCCTCTTTCAGTTTCAAGCCACCATCCTTTGTCCTATCACAACAGGCCCTGCTGAAAAGCCCATCCCCATCTTCCTCACAAGCCCCCTTTGGGCAATGGAAGGCCGCAATAAGGTCTCCCTGTAGCCTTCTCCAGGCTGAACAGGCCCAACTCTCTCAGCCTTTCCTCACAGAGAGGTGCTCCAGCCCTCGGATCATTTTTGTGGCCTCCTCTGGACCCACTCCAACAGCTCCATGTCCTTCCTGTGCTGAGAGCTCCAGAGCTGGACACAGGACTCCAGGTGGGCTCTCACCAGAGCAGAGCAGAGGGGCAAAATACTTTTTCCCTTTTTCCAATCACCAGGGCCTTCATCTGACTGCCACGAGTTTTCAGATATCGTTGAGAGAAGGCATCTCAAACAAGATCTATAGAGAAATCTCCAAGTGTTTGTCTGTGGGTGCTCCTCAAGTTATATGGTGGGTGAGTCTATCAGTCCTAGGACACTAAATAACTTTTAAAAAGTATCAAAACTGCTAAATTCAACTGTTTGGGGAAATGGATTTGACTAGCTCTGTCACATAACGTAAATAGAAGAGTGGTCTCAGATGTGCCACTAGGGCTGCAGTCTGAGCAGCAAAGGGCTTAGCCTTTACTTTCTTCACAGAATCACAGAATGCTCGGGGTTGGAAGGGACCTCTGTGGGTCATCTAGTCCAACCCTCCTGCTGAAGCAGGGTCACCTACAGCAGGCTGCACAGGACCTTGTCCAGGCGGGTCTTGAATATCTCCAGAGAAGGAGACTCCACAA
>Ga0065711_1035653_pt1 | contig 22015 bp, 16 predicted proteins | sample Hoacrofraction12_FD_59098 | JGI IMG/M metagenome (GOLD analysis project Ga0065711, IMG submission 59098) | Hoatzin crop microbial communities from Cojedes, Venezuela - Epithelial fraction 12 v2 (version 2) | ecosystem: Host-associated > Birds > Digestive system > Esophagus > Crop | place... | reverse complement strand
GGCGGCCTCGCCTCGCCTCCCCTCCCCCGGCCCGGCGCGCCCCGCCTCGGGCTGCTAGCGGGGAACCGCATCAGGTGGCGGCGAGGCCTGGGGTCCTCGGGGCGCGAACGGCCGTGGCGGGACGGGAGCGGGGAGGAAGATGGCAGCCAAGCTGCGGCGTGAGCTGGGAGAGGAGAAGCGAAGGCGCGGGCGGGAAGAGACCCTGCGGGCGAGGAGCCGGAGCCGGGCGGCAGCGCATCGAGTCCCGCTCGGGAGCGCTGCTGGCCCGGGCCGCGTTCCGCGTGGACAGGGCGCAGCAGGCTGGCCGTGCCAGCGGTTAGAGCTTTGGACCGATCCGCTTCTTATCCGCGCTTCGTGGAAAGCAGCAGCCCGGTTCTGCAAGCCGCCATTCTCACAATAATAAAAAATGCCTCACGCCCGCACCATGTGGCCTCGTGCAGCTCCCGCCCGGAGGAAAGGTGGCTCTTGCCGGCACTTCCTCAGCACTGCAGCGCGCGAGGGGAGCTCCGGGCTGCGGCGGGGTTCGGGGACGGCTTTCTGCAGGGCCAAGGGGCCTCTGGAGCGCGGGAGCAGCTCCCGGAAAAGCTACGAAGGTTTCCACAGCGAAGCTCCGCTGCGAAGACGGAGCTGATGAACCACGCACCTGTTCTGACTGACGACCTCGCTAATGCTCTGCGTGCTCTGCAGGCAGCTTGTTTGCTCGTGGTGTTGCGCTGGCGGCTTCCTCTCGAGGCAGGCCGTAGAGCAGTATGGTGTGGGTGGCCATCGGTCAGGATCCAGCCTACGGAGCAGGATTCAAGCACAGGATGAAGAGATGCCCGGTGCTTCACAGAGTTTGCAATGGCGCTTCTGCGCAGCCCGGGAGGTTTGCTTTCCGTAGTCACGTACACAGACCTGAGCTGTAAGCGTGTCTGGAGCAGTCCCATCCTGACAGAGCTCAGTGCCTGGGCCTCGTGAAACCGAATCTGGGGTGAAAAATCTGATTTTTTTTTTTCCCCGCTGGAGCCCTTGGTAGTGGGATGTTGTTCTCAAAGCTTTCCTCCCTTAAAATGAGACTGCTCACGGCAGCGGGTACGTGCAGACTTGTGTCGCCTTCCTCCCGAAGGGTGTCCGAAGCACCAGGTTCTTCCAGGTGGGACTTTTCCATCCTTCCTGCTGCAGCGGCACAGCCGTTCCCATGTCGCTTGGCCTGGGAGTGGAGGAGCCTGGTCAGGACCAGGGGTCCCTTCCTCGCATAGGGCTCTCTCCATTGCCTGTTTAAAACAGAGCTTGCAAGTGTTAGAAACGAACCATTCTTTACAACGTAGCCAGAGCAAGGGAGAAAACAGTGATTTATTCCGTACCCACTGCTTCAAGAAAAGAGAATTTGAAATGAGTCTAAACTTCATTTACTACAAAACACAGACACAATCCATCTGCTGATTTGATAGCATATACGCTGCACTGAAACAGTTAAAAAGTTGCCTTACAATAGTTACCTAAATTCACACACACCTCAAAGACATTCCAGGTGTCCTGATTCTGCATTAAAAAAAAAAAGCAGAAAAATCAGCCTTGATAATTGAAGGACATCCTATTAAAGTTTCAATCTGTTGCAAATTCACATAGCCAGGTCATTCTCCTTTTCTAAACTCAACTATATAAAGCAAATGGCTGATGGTTTGCAAATATTGCAACATTACCTGGCCACTGCTGAACTGAATAGAAAAACAAAATATAAAGCCACTTTTCACATACTTAACATATTTCTAGGTTTTTTCTAGATTTTTCCTAACGTGTGATGATTATCTGTTCTTGGGGTCTTGCAGTGTGCTCTGGATCCAGCATTCAATAATTCTGATACAATTTGACAAAAGTGTTTAATGATATGTTCAACATAGTACTCTTGCTACCTGATCTTTCTAATGGGCAACTAGTGTGTCAGACATTAATTGCAAAGCCAACATTTAAAAAAAACCCTTGGGATTAAATATAGTATTTTGTTGCTCTGTAGGTATATGAACATTTTAATGCTTTCATTAAAAGTATTTTAAGTCATGAAGCATAATTACTTTCATACTGCTTTTCAGAAAGTAACTTGCTGAGGTCTAAATTTTGGTAAGATTTTTCGATAGGCTGCTCACCTTTCAGTGAAAATACTGTGATATATTGCAAGTGTTAGAGCATTAATTGACAGTTTGTGCAGTGAAGTCGCTATGTAGAATGCACAGGCTGCAAGATCGCTGCTACTACTCTGCATTTTTTGTAATATGTGCAATGTTTGATTATTTATTTTTAAATACACCTACATGACATGAGCTTTTTTACTGATAAATCCAAACTGTATCAGTGACAAGTAAGAAAGTCCTATGCAGAATGTATGTATTTAATAGAGAAGCAGGGCTTTAGCTCTCGTTAGCACCTGCAGGCATGGTGCTTGTCCCATTTAGGTCAGGACTGTGTCCTCTCTTGGCTAACATAGGTAGAAATGACCTAGATCGGGTTGTGCTTGGACAGACAAATGTACCAGCCGCAAACTGCTCGCTTCTTCCCCTCTGGCTTCGTGTAAGCGTGACAATGACTGCGTCTTGGATGTCCTCCAGATGTTTCTGTCCCGCCATATCTCCCAGTTGTGTAGGGAAATCAGGATTTTTACTCATTGCTCCCCTTCACTGAGGAGAATTGCCAAGCAGAACTCAAGAGGAGCAGCTCTGTGAGGGATCTGTGCAAGATCTGCAGTGAGCGGAGGTCAAGAAGCCTTGCAAAGCGCCAGGAACTGCCGGGAATGTGGGAGACCAAAGATACTGACGGTACCTGATGATTGAAAGTGCTGCTTTTCCAGCGAAAGAATTCCACGCAAATGTTACGATCCAGAGTTCCTCGTGCCAGTGCTATCCCCCAAGTTCTCGAAACATTCTCAGATCAGTGAAACAGATATCTCACTGTTCCTGCCTTAGGTTTGAGAAGCCAATGGTTTACAGTAAGTTTCGTCTTTATGCAGTTCATTTCAAGGGTGAGAAGAGGTTTCATGCTTTACAGCACTGACCTTGTGAGGCAAGCAAGCAAATATCATCGTTAACTGCTGACAAGTGATCCGTGTTTCACTCTGGGCTGATATCATTGAGCAACAAATCCTTTCAAGATGAGGTAGCGAGCTCAGATCCGGAGGGAAGGGAGTGCCTTGCATCACCCTGCAGCTCACTTCTTGGACGGCAGCCTCGCTGCTGGGCGCGGGAGGGAGCCCCATCCAGCCTTCGGCAGCCAGCAGCTGGCAACTGAGGCACGGTCTCCAGGGCTGGGGGAAAGCTGCAGAAAGGGGGTAAGTTCAGGCGTCCATGGGACGCCAACAGCACTGGAGAGGAGTCCGTAAGGACAAACTGATTTAGCAGTTGGTATCGTGTTAGTGAAACTTTTGAAGACATATTTAGAAATAGAAAAGCTTCTTTTGTTCTATGGCTGCACAAAAAAGGGCTTTGATTTCGTGAATTTCCCAATAGGAAGAAAAAGAACGCTTTGCATTCACAGATATTTCTCAAAGGATTTAGTGGTTTTGGACACTGGGAAATGTGAACAAATGTCTTTAACCAAAGAGTGTTCATTTTCAGAAGAGCATAGTTGTAGCTAATTTTCTGGAAGTGACGTCCTCTCTGTCTTTATAAATGGAAGAGTACACTGGAAACTCATTCCTCAGCATGTGGTATGTGTTCAAAGCAAATCGAAATGTAAGAATTACATTCTATTTCTTTCTATATAGAGGTTTAATCACACCACATTCCTTCAGCAGTAATGAGAACTGGCTGGCGTTATATCACATTTTTCCCCAGCTTCTGTGATGATATCAAGAAAGCAAGAGAGTCCTGCCCCTATTGTTAAGCTTTTTGAGTAAATTAAAAGGTTAAAACAGTGTTTTCCTGAGACAATTTTTAAAAAGAAAGATATTAAAAATTGTCCAGATTGTATTTCTTTCTGCTAGTCTTCCTTTCCTCAATTTCCCAGAGCACGTCATTGGATGAATCATAGATACTCTGGAGATCATGCAGTTAGAGACAGAGGGGATCAGGACAGAATCGCACCTCCATGTCCTTCTTCTCTACAATGTATTTCTGTTGTATGTGCAACTGTTACTGCTAAATGCCTGGGTTTGCCACCCAATAGTGTAGTTCTGAGGAGAAAAGCATTACAGTGGTAAATACCTAGGCAACCCCATTAAGATTTAAATGTATCACGTCCAGTTTTGTCTGAAGAGAAATACATTTGAAATATTTACACAAGTCTGTTCCCTTTCTAATCATGTCAATATTTTTCTTTTTTTGGTAAAGCTTTGTTAATGTTGGCAAAAAAAAGAGAAATTAAAAAAAAAGAAATTATGAAGAACGGCGAACATTTATGCCACCAGTGTTCCCTGCCTCTTTCTTAGTTTGCCCAATTGACTCATTCCCTTTCAAGGCATTCCTATTTATTGCTTTGCAAAACATCATTTTGAAGAAGCCTTAGTCTGTTTGCGTGCCACATGGATTTTCACTAGCATGTCCTGTCTGTCCCAAGCCCGTTTCCACCATTAACAGCAAGGGTCTTGAAAGCAAGGACTTTATCGTCTTAATACAGTGCCCAATAACAAGTGGGCCTTATCTAAATTGCTGTCCCAACACACTGCTCGGTAAAACCTAGTCCTTAGACTGGATTAGCAGCCTTGACCTGCTCCATCGACATCTGTGCTTAGAACAGGCATCATTCTCCTAGTCTGCCTCTTTGGCGCAGGTTTTTCTTTTAATCCTTCTCTACTCCATTCATAACTTCTTACTGTAGCAAAAGTACTTCTTAAAGTCACTGCAAATACATCACATTTTTATCCTATTCCTGAATGGAATTCTGTCCTCCGTGGGCTTTCTGTCACCTTCCCTGCTGCTCTTCTGCATGAAAGGATCAAGCTCTCCTGAAGTCACGTATAAAGTGCTTCTGCATTTCTGGAAGAGAGACTAGGAGCAGATAGTTGTACTTTGCACGAGATTCCTTATTTCCCTTTGCAGATGATGAAAATTACCAGACTGGAGCATTGTTTGCGTTGCTGGTGAACTGAATGAATTACATTGAAGTATGCAGATGCACATGCTTAAATATCTGGTTTAACTTTGGCACCATTATTACTCAGGGACAAAGAGCGTTAACCCAGCGATGGAAGACATACCTATCAGAGTTACATGGTGAAGAAACATGTCTAGACAGGGGCTCTGGTTCTCAACTGAGACTCCCTTTGGCATGCAGAGACAGTGTTTGTGCAAGAGGTCAAGATTCAATCCATTTCTCAAGCTGGAGCTTGAGACGAAGCTTTTCAAGGGAAGAAACTAGGAAGGAAATCTCCACCCATACGCTGGCTACTGGGACAGAAGCTTCGAGCAGCAGACACCATAGCCCTCTGAGACAGGATGTGTCTTGGGGAAATGATGTGTCTCCGAAGGGAAATGACTGCAGCTGTGGCTACAAAAAAATGCATGAGCTCCCATATCACAGGATTTTCCAGTGGTTAGTCACTAAGATAACTTCTAAGCCCATCCATCCAGAACAGATTGGTAACTGATGCGCAGATATTCCATGCAGTTCTCTAGCCGTGTTATTTCCTCATCATGTCCTACAGGACAGCACTATCCTAATGTGGCTTTATAAGAACAAAAAAGGCAGATTTTAAAGAGACATGCATGGAACACAGAATAAATAGATATATTGCATTATGTTTTATTACTAGCCAGAGGCTAAAATTCACTTCCTGAAAGAGGTAAATCTATCGTAAGAATCCATGTCCTAGTGCTTGGACAAGTGACTGGATTACACCCATCTTCCAGCCCCATCGTCTAGCTCGAGTCACTGCTGTTTTCTGCTGTTGGATGTACAGTGTCTCACAACCCATGATACGATGACAGGCTTTGCGTAGCATTTTTAGCAGCCCAGGGCCTAGCTTTAGTCTTTAAGCACAGAGAAGTATCTTAGGCCTAAAAGATTTTCCCTGACTTGTCTTCTGTTCAAAAATCAGTGGGAATGCTGCCTCAAAGTACAAACTAGGTCTTCAAAAGTCTGAAAAGAAGGTCTGTTTCTGAAAAATATTTCCTTTATTCTTCCATGATTTCCACTTGTTTACCCATAAAATACTGTTGATAATACAATTTCTTTAACAAACTCTTGGATGACTGGCTTTGTCAAGTGCTTTGAGAGCTACGTGCTAAGTATTCCAACTGAAATTACTGAGGTTTCCTGAAGAACCGCATATTCCCTCATGGAACTGCTCTGCAAGACTTTCTCGTGTTACTTTGTGAACAAAGCGACTGTAGAATCTCATCCTTAGATTTATTTGGCTGATATAAATATGCTCCTAAAAGACCTTACAGAATTAGACAGTTAGAAGCAGTCTCCTCTGAGTGACATGTTTCAAGAATTTACTACTGCACTACACCATCTGTCTCCAGATATTGTCTGATTCAACTTGACATTGTGTATTTGTCCCAGTGGTATGCAGCTGAGACAAATGAAGTGTTATTAGGAAGACTGTCAGCCCAAACAAGTATTTAAGAGAGTTGACATACAGCACTGTTTTTGAGCAAGCCATATTCTTTAGCCACTAAAGGAATACCAAACCTTCTCTAATCTTTCCTATCCCCCGTGCCCCAGCATCAATTTGAAATAACAATGCTGTTGTCTGCAAAAGATGAGCTGTGAAATCTCCTATATTGTAAGTCTCTCTGAGTCTTAATTATGCTGATACTGAGTGTGCTGCTGACAGCGATGCTGACTCAGTCCTGCTGCTATAAATTCACCCCTCAAACACTGTTGATCAACAGTGGTACATTGGAAGGGAGCTGCCATGTTAAATCAAAGTCTTGGTCTGGCTAGTTAACATCCTGCTTGGGCCACTCTGTAATGCTTTGGAAGGAGTAAAAAAATATTCTGTGATTCACCTCCCATCCATGCAGCCAAGGAAAGCAGAGATGCTTTCCCGACTCTCCCAAAACCCTTTTCTTTAACTTTGTAAAGTTATCTGGTAACACACCGGGGTTAAGGTGAGGTTTTCAAGAGGGCCAATTTATCCCATCCCAGTCTGTTGCAGGGACCGTGGCTGTTCGAGACAAAAACTGATGCAGATAGGCAAAGAGGCTGGAGACAGCCTCTTCTCCTACCTAACACTGGCAGAGAAAGCATCTTGGGGCAGTGGAAACCGCTTAAACAAAACAGCCTTCACCTGGTGGTTCTGTTTTGCTGTGTTTCTTCAAGCAAGTGAAAGTTTTTCCATGTGTCTCATACAAGTTACTTCCAAACATTTCCATTCAAGACACGCGATTAATTCCAGGAGATTTATCAAACAATAACAATATTGTGTACTTCTACAGGTAATTCAATCTGCAAGGGTCAAAGAGAAAAACAGCTAACAAAGCCTTAACCCCACAAGACTATTATTTTCTGCTATGGGGAAGCAACCACTAAGACTCAGAATGAGCTGTCCCAAACTGCATACTGCATCTGCTCACGCCGCTTTGTGAATCACTGGAAAGAGCCCAGGCTAGCCGGCTTTGGAAGCGCTCTGCTTTCTCTTACAGTAACAAGTCTGTAGATGTTTATACACACGTTACGTAAAAACTAAATCTACAAATAAGATCAACTGTGACACAAAAGCATTTGCAGATTCAATAAACACAATTCCTCTTTTTTCTTAATCCAAATCCTAACACTTTCTGAACTGCAGAAATACCTGACCCACCCCACAATCTACTAGCTTCCTTTGTGCTTTAACAGAATCACCCACAAGTCCACTGTGAAAACAATGTGAGAGGATTTAAGGCAAAGTTATATCTAAAATTATTTCATCCTAAAAATTATAAAGCAAGGTTGCATGCCAGATAAGAGCAGCACAGATATTTAAGTAGGTTAGTGGGCCTAGTGAAGTGCTAAAAGTAACCTAAAGCAAAATCTGTCACCATGTGTCTTGAATCATTCTTTTATTCCACTCTTGAAACCCTTTAAAATAGGACTGGAGGAAAGGTGGTTTTTTTCCTTTTCTTTTTAGCAGTAGAATTCAGGGGCAATAGGTCTAATTAGGCAATATGTCTACTAAAAGATGTGAGGCCTTGGTTCTGCCATCAGATGTAAACATCCCACAAGCAGATGCATCTAACCACTACGTGCACATGCATTTATTCACCAACACAAAATCTGGGGTTTTGTTGAGCAAATGTCATCTCTCCTTTGTTCTGCAGAGTGCCTTGCACAGTTTGGTGGCTACAAATTTAACAAAAACTTGGATTATATTGCTAGAAAGACATTATGTTCCAATTTGAGTCTGCTACACGGTTGGCTATGAGGAGGTAAGCTTTCTGCTTAGTTAAAATGTTGGGATTTTTTTTCTGTCATGTTTATTCCTGGGGTTTTTTTTGTTTGTAACTATGGCACACTGAATTCTGTTGACAGCTACAATTCTGCTGTGCAATACAGCAGATCAAATTTTGCATTTTGCAGCAGCATAAGATCTGCATATGCTATCAGTTATACTGAACAGAAAAGCTTTTAAGGGTAGCCTGGAGAAAAGCTGCTTGCAGGAGTGGCCTAATCTTCTAATTTAAGTGATTTCTAGGATTAGTTGCTATTAAATTTGGTTTATTAGAAATTATTAGATCCCCATTGTCCGTCTTCCTTCACCTCTGTTTCTCCTTTCTGACTTTGTATAAATCCTGCACAGTTGTTACTATTCCTCCTCTACTTATGTTTTCCTTCTCTAATCCACGCCTGGCCACAGACTGCAGGTGTTGGTATATAATAAAGTACATATGGGGCAATAGCCTCAATTTTAGTAACTATATAAAACAATCTTTCTACACAGAATAAAGATTCCTGCTTAATTTGAGGCAAGTTTTGCAAAGCAGTTGTTCAGAAAAGGAATGTGGATGTCCTGCCTGTCCCATCCTCTTGACTTTATTTTTTATATTGATAACGTTCTCGCTACTGTAAGTTATATGGATTGCAGCGATGTTTTCTTTTTTTTAGCCATTAGGGGAAAGGAAATGACATATGGAGAGAATTCAAGTCCCTCCTCATTCCTAGAGAGTCTATCCAGAACGTTAGTATGCTGAGCTCCATCCAAGTGTCGTTTCCTGCTCAGAATTGGGAAGGGGAGCTGAGGGTGGGAGGAGAGAGGGATACGTAACATTAAATCGCTGCTGCTGATTAACAGCAACGTTCCACCAGTGATTTCACGGTATTGCTTTGAACGGAATTGAACCTCTGCAGCCCAAATACGTGTAGCAATCCACTGATGAAAGAGCTATTTTTACATCTGTTTCATATAGTGGATAAAAATGATCTGGATGATGGAAATGTGCCTTGGAGATTATTCAAGATTTTCTGATAACTTTGTATATCCAATCTTCCACATGGCCATAGAGAATAGTTACATACTCCTAGTATTTTTACCACTATTTTACCACCGTGAACCTGTACACAAAGCAATGTTGCAGATGACAAATTAAGCAGCTTTCCACTATTTTTTTAATAGAGATACATGTATCTAAAAATCACACCTCCAAAAGAAGACCCCATGATTTTCATTTTCCATTGCAATGCAAATTGAGAAAGGTAGGAAATAAAGTAGAACCCTTCCTCGTTACACTGCCTCTTTTGTTGAGCTGATAGGTGTCATCCAACCTCTTCCGCAGTGCAATCAGCGCCACTGATTTTGCTTTTAGCGTGTCACTCAATTGAAACTCCCTTCCTGAGGTATGATTTAAACATCACTTCTGGATTTGGCCCATTGTTGTATTTTAATGATTAGCATAACATTTTAATGCGGTCAAGCAAGTTCTGCTTGACAAGAATTATCAGGATTTTTCTCCACCCTGCTTTAATTTTTCTCTCCTCTCCTTATCCCTTTAAATCCCAACTTCACTTCCCTCCCACTAATGACAGTCCCTAGGGCAGTGGGTGAACTGCAACCTGGAAACAGGCCACGGCTCTTCCACGAAATCTTCTGGCTTCTGCGGAAGAGCGTCCGTTTCCTGGAGCTGGCCCGAGACAGACAGTGCTCTGCAGTCAGCAGCAGGACTGGAGTCCAGTGACCCTTATTCCATATGAAGTGCCATGAAACTCACGGCAAATCGGTTTGTGCTTGGCCATCTGCGTGCTGAGTTTCTGCCGGACTCAGCAGCACCATGCTAAGGCTCAGTAAGAAGGAAGGGTTTGCCGAACACAACGAACGCCTCTGCACACTGACAGCTTGAGTGTTCTTGTGAATTCTTTTTTTCTGAAATTTCTGACTGGGTTGGGTACACCCCTCCCGACATTAGGAGGGGTCGCCTAGTTCCCTCTCAGACTTTTCTCCTAACACGTTCCCTTGAAGCTGAGTCAAGCTTAATTTTTTAACTGAGGCCAAAGGGTTAATGCGTTTCCTGTTTGGTTTTAAGTGAGAGTGCCAACTTTTTTGCCAACTAGCACCACTAGTCACAACTCACCTTCATTAATTACTTCTGATTTGAAGAACAGTACATTTTCCCCGAATTGTACATGCTCCCAAAGTTCAGACCTGTGCTTAAACATGTCGTACTTTATCACAAAAGAGATTCAATCTCACTGGGATAATCTTATATTCAGTTAAAGGATAACCATGACTAGAGGTGCCGTGGGTTAGCTAGAGGAATGGACATCAGGATTCCCAGGCTCCAGGTTAATTCCACCACTTACTTTCTGGATGTCTGTGGATAATTTTCTTGTATTGCAGTTTGTTCTGCTGCAAAATAGATTTAGAAGCAGAAGAGATCTGTGAAATATTGTTGGCTAGTGAATTCATTTTCCTGTAAACTTACAGCTGTTCTTTTTTGCTGATACACCACTCTGTAGTTTTGTGCAATTTAAATAATTCTGTATAGAGTAGCAGGAAGCAGCTTCACTTAAGAGAATATTTCACAGCCTAAATCATAGGGAAATAAAGAATAGATTTCTCCCAAAGTAACCTTTTCTAGCTTTTCCACAGTTTAAACTGTTCTTCCTGTAGTGGAAAGTGAACAGACAGGCTACTGAAGCGCAGGACTGCAAAGCCTCTGCTCTGCTGTCAGAGCCCAGCATCTTTGGGCACAGCAAGTGGAAGCAATCACATGCGCAGCATCTGCTAGCACCAGAATCTCAGAGGTGGTTGTTTGCTGGGATCTAAATCTCGCCATCGCTCCACAGATAAAATAGCGTTAGCAACAACAGCATTCCAAGCCCGTTGATGTCAGCAGGGGTCTGTTATCGTTGCTTTCGGCACAGAGGAGTTGGCAGACTGACACATAGGCCACCAGACGTTTATTCCAGCCCTTGCCCTGAATTAGGCATTTGCCAGATAAAGAAGGCTAGCTCTTAAATCTGGCTGGGCAACACAAAAAAAATCCCAAACCCCCACCAACCAACAAACCAAGAACCAGGAGCAATAACAATTTTCCTCTCCTTTTTTGCTCCTACCACTTTTTTAAGCTAGAGATGCAGCCTAATGGGTGGCTGCGATCCTAACCTCAGAAATAGTTTGCATTTTCTTAGAATAAGGAGTGACTCACCCCAGCCACTTACTCATAATCACTGTAGATTGTTGCTGGTGGAAATACGTGCTGCCAAGAACAGGACTCATTGGTGGATAGGCTGAACACATTTTTCTTGGATAAAAACAAAGTCTCAGTCCCCAGAAAGTTAATTATTAAGCCACTGAGCTGTCAGGCATCTAGAGAAAGATTTGTAGTGTTCTATTATTAACTCAATATAGTAATTCTGAAACAAATACTTCAGGAAAAAAATGTAGCGATAACACTATTCAATGTATTCTGCATTCTGATCCCCTTTACTATATATAGAAATAGAAAAGTCAAATTAACAGCATATATGCTAAAAAGTGATTAAAGCAAGGAGTTGTGTTTTAGAGTAACAGTACCCTGACATAGAACTTTTAAGAGATTATGCCTTATATTCAATATCTAATCTGGTTAATTATTCATAAATTAGCACGTAGATGTTTTCTGTTACTACAAGAGGTGCCCCGATGGATTTTATCTCGGTACTTTCTTAATAGGAAGATAAGGCGCATCCTACCAGAGTGGTCCAGACTGGGTGAAACTCCATGGCAGCCCCTTCACAGCAAACGCCGTTGCCTGTAGCACCCTCTCCTGGAAGATGCGATATTTTACAGAGTTAGAAAATAAACTACTCCAGAATTCTGCATTGTTTCACAAGTCACTGTCTCATTGCCCTTATAAACCCACAAACATAAAGTACGTGGAAGAAATTATTTCATTTATGAAAGCTGACCTTGCATAATTGCTTTTATATAGGTTAATTCTTTCCGTTCTCTACAGACAGTGACACAGAAATTCATGATTTTATAACCGGTGCTTTTAGGTCAAAGCTGGAGGTTTGACAACAAAGCAAGCGACGCACCAGGCTTCACCGCAGAAGCACAAAAGCCCTATTTGGTTGTTTTTCCCCCCAGCACATTAGAGGGTGCTGCAGGGTCTGGGGTGCCAGACCGGCCTCCTGCTCGTCATCCCATCACTGTCCACGGCTTCTTCCGCAGGTGCTGGGTGCTGCCGGCAGCCTCTCCCTCTCCGGTGGCCCAGGAGGCAGGCTGGGCTGGGAACGCGCCCCAGCCATGGCCCAGTCGCACCCTCCCTTCAGCAGCCCAGGCAGAGACAGGCTGGTGACACTGACATCAAGCTCTCCAGCAGAAGATGCAGTAGGGTTACAATAGCCCTTGGTCTGAGTGGCTTTAAAGACTCCTGCTGTAAAGCTTATTACCTGCTGCAGCTTTGTTTTGGGGTAAAAAAAAAAAGAACCGAAGTGGCACAGCCAAAAGTACGAAGTCATCATTAATCAGTTCAGGACACTGTGATTTTTGCAAGACAATATCTTTTGTGACAGGTAAGATCTGCAGCTGCTGCTAGGCCAACAACATAAGTGTCTCCAAGTCCACATTCTGAGCTGGATGGAGGAACGCGCACAGCTTAAAGAGCCCAGCAGAGCTGTGCTAACGCTGGCGCATTCACAGGTGACTGCTCTGCAGGAACCATTACTGCTGCTGACCATGGGAAGAGATGCAGATATATGCACAGACCAGGTACCTGCAACCTTTTGTAACACTGTCAGTACCCAGGGTCCAAGCAAGTGCCTTGCACAGAGAAGTCACATGGGTGCACACGTAATCACCAGGCTCCTGTTGAGGAGGGTGCCATTTCTGCAAGGTAGTAGTAGATTTGCACCTGTGATGCAAGCAACAACTTCTATGGCAATAACTCACTTAAAGACATCGTTGGTAGCAGTATATGAAAACAGTAATTCTAAGTTTAGAAAGTGTCCTTTAAAGATCAGGTATTCTTAATGAAGAATTCAGAGTTACACCCAAACCCACTCATATATGCATATGCACTTTAAAAGAGTCTGCTTGCCTCCTTCTGAGTCTAATGCACAAGACCAAACCAGATTCTTTCATCAGGTTCACTTAGCAGCATATCAGGGCTTTTTTTTGTTTTGTATTTGTTTGGGTTTTTTATTCCCCACCCTCCATAAAGGCAGAAACAAAGCCCATGGGAACTCTGGGAGAATTGCCTATACATTAGCTTCCCCCCCCACCTTTTATTAGTGATTGAAGAAGTCTAACATACAATGCTGAGGTGACACACTGTGTTTCAAATCTAAGTAAGTCAAGCTCATGAAAAACCTAGCCGTGAAAATCTGACCTCTCCTGCACCATCATAAGAGCTGGAGAAGGTCAGAGTGAGTCGATACAGTTATTCAGCCACACTGGCTCCTGGGACATTCCAGTTAATGAAATGGCTCAATCGAAGTTTTTCTGAAAAGCTGGAAAACAGGACTACTGTTCTCCCTCTCCACCCACTATCGCCCCAAGCCCCACCCTGCACAACCATCTTTAGAGAGAATATTACTGTAAGTAATGATTTAAGAAGTAAAAGGACAATAGATTCCAAGACAAGGCCTTCATTTTCACGCTCTAGAACATGCAACAGCTTCAAAGCATTTCCTACACTCTATACTAATGCCACCTGAACATACTTACAGTTAATTTACTTGCAGTTAAGTAGTGCTACTACAGTCCTTAAATATTTCTCCAAAAGGCAGAAGATAGTTTAGCTCAGGTAAACAGGGTAGAACAAATCAGATTGCTGCAAGGGATACCTAAAGAGAAGCAGCAGTTCCTGTGTTCTACAGTAACAGAAGGCTGCTATGCACAGCAGAGTTGTTTTCAAACCGCCATCTTCAAAAGGGAATCTCTCAGGGTTTAGACCCATGTTTTTGCCATTATACATTTCTGATTAAGTACGCTTACCATATCAGTCCCCTTTTAAGAGAGCAGCTGACACAGTTCAATTTGATGTATTGAAATCACTTTATTGAACTTCAGATATAAATCCTCTTTAAAAGCCTACTCTGTGTATTGATTACAGTACTAGGTTATGTAGAATGTAATAGGTTATGAAGAGGTTTGCAGAGCAGTGGCTCATGCTTGGCGAGAAGCCTGTGTGGCCCGCTTGTATTCTTATCCCCCTGACAGGGACAGTAACAGCCAGAAAGAGAACAAGTATTTACAAGTATCCCTCAGAAAGAATGAAGTATACAGTTAGAAATTCACAAAATATGTACAGTTTTGAACTGTTCAAGTATGTTTCAGCTGGACAAAGTGCTGCAGGTCACAAAAAACACAGTAAAAAACAAGAGAAACTATTAAGACAAAGAGGTGGCAGACATTTGTGTGCCAAATGACTTGTAGGTGGTTGTAGTATATGCAAGATCTAGAAGTTGAAAGTATCTGGAGTATTGCCCTGAATGTGGAAAGTGTAGCTGGCAGCAGTAGATTCTGGCACAACATTTTGGTCTTCTTCCTCCTAGAAGAGAAAGAAAAGAGTTTTGAAAGGGCAGCAGCATTTCAGCCTAGTAGTCAGTGCTGGAATAGAAAAATATAAGTGGAAAAAAAAAATCGTCCTGCAGCCACTTACTTCTGCCGAGAAGTATTTCTCAATCAGGGTGGATGAGGCTTTGTACACTTGTTCGTTTTCATGTGACTGAAGAGCTTCAATTTTGTCTAGACCCCCGCACTCCTCAATCATGAGACACAGTTTTTCAGTCTCATTAATCTTCTCAGCAGCCTGCAAGAGACAAGCACAGAATGAATAACCTCAGGAAAGATGCATGGCAGTAACTGCTGGAGAACTGTCAGCAACACCTTGGACAATGATTGAGTATACTGCATCCACATACCAAGAAGATATTAGAAACAGCATCCAGAATAACTAGCACAGTTTTGCTGTCTTTAGCCGAGAGGAGATTCAGTAGGGGTTCAACAACACCCGCCTGAACGAGATACACGATCTGGTCAATTGTTCCACCACTTGTGTAGTTAGTCACAGCCCACACAGCTTCCTTTTGAGATTTGAAATCCCCCTATGAAGGTAAAAGCAGAGTATTGGAACACAGATGGCAGCAGTATCAACAAAAGCCTCAACGTAGTAAATACAGTTTTTGTTTACCTTCCTCAGAATACCAATGAGATAAGGTACCAGACCATGGTCTACAACTTGCTGAATCTGGTCCTGTCGCCCAGCAGTGATGTTGGACATTGTCCATGCTGCTTCTTTCTGAATGTTGTTTTTGTGATGAGAAAGGAGACTTGGGAAGACGGATAGTGCTCCCGACTCGATAACAATCTGCGTCTGCTCATCAGTACCAGTGACAATATTTCCTATGGCTCTTAATGAAGGAGTCTGAAACAAATAGGAAAACAGTACTTAGGAAAATCGGTATTGTCTAATCTGTGCTTGAACAAGTAGAGCCATACTTGATGCCCCTCCGCTCTAGCCTTCTCAGTTAACAGCATGAGATGCTATGTACTGATGAGCTTTAAGCTCCTCATTAGCATTACCTATGAAGACATTAAGCATGCTAACACTGCACACCTTCCAAGGCCAATACGCAAACAACTACCTGTGACAGGGCTTAGGAAAACTATCCCCTAAGTACTACAGCAGTTCTATTATACTATAATTATAGTCTGCACAAAGCCCACTTCTAAACGCTGTCCCTAGAATGTGGATTCACAACAGTAGTTCAGAGTTAAAAGCAAGCTTTAAAGGATGTTGACTCTTGTGCTGGCCTATGTGCTAAATCCAGTAACGATGTAAAGAGGTTTTATAGTCATCAACAGCAATAGTCTGTGCCTCATGTGGGCCAGCCTCCAAGCAAGATATGAGCTCAAGTCTTACCTACAGAAAACGTGGAACAAGAATCAGATTTGTGTATGAAAAGAACCATCCAGTTACATGGACTCCACTCTAACTGCAGTTTTATTCACGACTCAAATCAAGCAACAGCAATCTGCATGTCTGATAGCTTACCATTATTGGCAGTTCACTACATCCCAGGAGTTTCACAAGTTGTGGCACCAATCCAGTTTTCACTACAACTTCTATCCTGTCATTGGAACCATCTGTTAGATAGGAGAGTGCCCAGCATGTGTCTGCTAACACCTCACGATCGTCATGATGTAGGAGGCGAACGAGAGTTGGAAGAATCTGCTCAATAGCTCCTATGGGCGGTGCAGGATTCTTATTACGACATAGGTTTGAGAGGGTCCAGGTAACATTGCGTAAATATCCAGACTGCAAGAGCAGAAATAAATGGTTAGCAACTGTTTAGTTACTTGAGCTCTTTTGCTCACTAGTTAGTAATTGTAACTTGAATCATACTGCACACTTACAGCCAGAGAAGAGAGATCAGGAACTGCTAGTAGACTCAGCAGTGGCTCAATTGCACCAAATTTAATAACCAGGTCTCTATAGGTAGAGCCATCCCCTGAGAGAACAAGAAAAACAGCCAGGTGAAGACCAGAATAGAGGCACCTGTGCCTACAGCATCATTATGCATTAGATGAATTCTTCTACTGCTTAAGAAGATTTAGATAAAATAAAAAGAAATAAGAGAACAAAAGGACTACTTCGATGGTTAAGTCATATGAGAAGCACGTGTTTTTCTAACCAAGCCACTGAGCTTAGTTTTTTTCTGTTGGAAAAAGAGGTAATTTGGGGTATATTTTCTGTACAGCTTTTCACAGAGTTCATAACTAAGCAGGACTTGCATGCTTCACATCTTTCTTTGAAAACATATCTAAGCCCTACCACTAGAACAGAGCTCTCCCCATAACATGGGACTTCAGATGCATTATAATCATGAGTTGCATGATGGAGCTCTACAGTATAACACTGAAGGAATGTCAGGGTTTCTTGAATGAATTGTTCTATTGCAAGATACAAGAAGTACCTTGTATTTGAATTTACAAAGCTAAAAGGACAAACTTTATGAAAATTCCAGTCAAACAAGGCTCATTTTCACTGCATGAAGATTCACTGTTCTCTGTAAGGCACGGCTGTTGGAAACAATAATACAGCAAATACAAAATCATAACTATATTATTAATTTCAGCCGGTTTTTTCTTCTAAATGGGATCCAACACTGGCAGATCAAGTAATCCTGAAAGCTGCATGAGAAGTTTCAGTATACAATACTTTCACATCAGTAAGTAGCAGTTTCAAAGCAAGGAATATTGGCCATCACGTACAGAATTCTGTGAGCCATCTGTTTCCTCCCTTCCCCCTTCTAGTCAACACACAGATCAGAGCTCCTTGATAAGTCACAAAGCCATCATGCGATATATGAAAAAGCCCCATGTTGTAGCATAGTTATATAGTTCTATCAAAACTGAACCAAAACATAGAAGCAAGCCATGTAACGCAACTCACAGGTTGCCAGGTATTGCGTGAGACATCTTATACCATGTCTGAAGATAAGGCATGGTCTACAGCATACCCTATGTTGCAGAGCATGTCTTTACTTGACAAGCATTCAGGCAGAGATCCCAAGCAGCATGACATGTCAGTAGTAATGTCCTCCTATTTTAAATAAGGGAGCAAGTCTGAAATAGAGTTGTGTAGCATAATGACATACCTGCAATGTTTCCTAATGCCCACACAGCCTGTTCACTGATGTGAGTATGGGGAGAGGCCAGCAGTGAAATAAAGGCTGGAATAGCCCCTCCATCTACTACAGCCCTTGTTTGTTCTGATGTGCCAGAAGCAATGTTGGTAAGCGCCCAGGCAGACTCAAACTGAATAGGACTACAGTCTGCTCTACCCAAGAAGGAGACAAACTTTGGAATCAAACCAGCACGAATTATGTTGTCTATGGGGGGCTGCTTCTCTCTTGAGAGGAGTTTCCTAAGGAAGACGACAGAAAGCATTATTTTTGTCTGCAAAGATCTGAACACAGATTAAAGAGTCTAAAATGATCCATATTTAAAGAAGTTCAGCTTTGCCTTAACATTCAAAGAAGGCAATGCAACAAGACATGAAGGAGAAATACAGACAAGCTGAACACTAGCTTCCTAAACCTCTGTTAGCATTGGTTTTGGCATGTCTTCACTGCAGGAGAGGTTCTGTTCAGAGTCTGAAATAAAGCAGACTTGCAAGAGTAACAATACATCTGAATTGCTAGAGGTTTCTCACCAGACAGGTTAATGACTGCCAGAAGCAGCACTACAGCAACATACAAGCTTGCTAAAGGAGATTTTAGATTTGGAAGGAGGGAGGAAGTCTGGCATACTTCAAACCCTAGCCATCTTACTGTTCACATTATTCTAAAGTAGTTCACTGCACTCAAATATTGTAGTCAAGCATTAACACCACTTAACCATATCTTATTTCACTATAATAAAGGGCTTATTAATTGTTACTCCTACAACTCTTAAGTTGGACTACTGTTTATTTTGCCACCTCAAAACCACTAGAAAGAATTACTACTTCCTAGTAAAATGTTCAGGCACTTGAAACATTCAAAAGTCACGTGGTTTCAATTAAATTATGACTAAGTTAAGCGTACCTAAACATTACATATAAGGCTGACTTGAGTGTTTGTTGAAATACTGTTTGATAAAAAGAGCCATAGCTGCTGCCACAAGCAGACACTCAGCTCAAAAGCCAATTCTTTTACCTTGCCTAATTACTGGCTTGCACACCTGAATTGGTTACCTTGACTCCTTACCTGGCAGCTTGAGTAGCCTGTAGCTGAAGCTCCATATTATTACTATTAACTCCTCTGACTATTTCTTCAACTGACCAGTGTGCTGAAACCTGTACAATAAGAAGTTATGTGAATGCTTTATTGGGAGAGGGACATATCTTCATGACCACAGATGCCTTCTATACAATACTATGAACAGGCTCCAATTTACAACCACTTCCTTTATTAAAAGGTTATACCGCTATGTGATACTCCAAAATCTCACCAGCTACAGCTTTATCTACAGTTATCTGAACTACCAAGAGCTTTTTTAATTAAGTGCTTCACACTACTGTTACACTGATACAGTAGGCTTAAACGCAACTGGTTAAGTCACATTTTAAGAGTGTTGTCCATTACAGCTGGTAGCATAGACTTAAGCTGGTAACATACACGTAGTAGCGCTGTGTCACACACAAAAAGGGATTCATACCAATGTGGCTGCATGAGCTTATACTGCAAGACCTCCAAGCGTGCCCAGTTTGAGTACGCTCTTACCTGATTGCTCCTGTTTTCCTGAAGCGGAGAAGTCGCATCATCTGGTAGAGTGCTAACATTTCTTCTTTTAAGCATCTGGTCATCTTTCTTAGCTTTCCTCAGCTCTACATTGACTTCAATACGCCGCCTTCTCATTTCCTGAAGGATATACATTCATAGTAAGCTCTTGGCTTTTACAATTCATGTTTGAAGAAATGATAGCTAGCCACAACACCAACTGCATCAAAACACTCACTGTAGTATCCTTTCCTTTGTTCTTGAATCTGTTCAAGCGAGCTGCTGCTACATTGGCATTCTCATTAGTAGACATCTTGCTTGTTAGATTTTGAGAGAAGTAGATACAAAGTAAGCCTGAAAAGGAGCAAATAATAAACAGTAAGTTTACTCCACAGAAGTTAAAAAAGGAGATCAATACTTGAGCATGAGACACTTGTCCACGTTAGATACAGTAACAGCCTCTGACTTGATCCAAGATACTGCTAACATAACTGCTGTCTCTTTAAACGCCGAGCTGTTGCAGCGAGCTCTAGCACTAACACAAAAGCAGTAGACACACGCGCATCGTTTTATGACGCTTTCAGACACAAACCTCGTCAGAGTCACTGCTCTGTAAGCGCAGGATTGCCTTCCTTCCCCCAGGCAGCACGCGTCTATCTTTAAACGCCACTCCCGCTGTGCCATACGCCGATATCGCGCAGGCAACCCACCCAGCCCCATCTCGACCCCCTTTGCCGGGAACAGCGAGACCCCGCTCTGCGAAGGCCCCGGGGGTCGCTGTGCCTGAGCAGCACGCAGGGCAGCAGCCACCCCGGCAAGGGGGCAGCTCCCCGCTGACCCCCTGCGTGAGGACCGGCTTCATGCCAGCCACCACCCACCGGAGCCCACCGCCCGCTCCAGCCCTGTCAGCCCCTCTCCTGCGGCCGCGGGGACCCGAGAGGCCGCGGAGAGAGCCCCCCCCGTAGGGCCTGCCCGCCGCCGCCGCCGCGGCCCCGTCCCTCCCGACAGTCCAGCGCACAGCCGGCCACCTCCGCCGCGGAGCTCCAGCCGCCGTCCGCCCGCCGCCGCGCCGCTCCTAGCCTGCCCGCACGCTCCAGGCGGGATTTAAATTTCCCGCGCCCTCGGCCCCACATTGGCCAGTTCGAGCCATAGCAAAGTTCTGATTGGCCAGTTTGAAATGCAAGGTCGTCTCGCGAGGAAGGGGATCCGAACCCGCACTGCGCTCCCGGAAGGGCAGCGCCGGCGCCCCGTCTCCAGCCGCCCGCCGCGACACTACAACTCCCGGCAGGCACCGCGCAGGGGCAGCGGCGGGAAGGCGCGGCGCTCCTGCCGGGGACAGCGCACGGCATGCCGGGAGTCGTAGTCTCGCAGGGGATAGCTGGGGTGCGGGGGCTGCACCCCTGCGTGGGGTGAGGAGATTTCCACGCCGGTGGCGTGTCGTTTCCTCACGGACAGCCCAGTGTCTACCTCAGGACCTGTCAGGTCACCACAGGCTTCTCCTGAGACTCCCCGAGTTGTCTCCTAGAAACACAGCACGTGGGAATTTAAAGGAAATTAAAGGGCATGAAATTGCAGTTGGAAGCAATTCAACAGCAATCAGGACAGATCAAAATCAAATCACACAGAATAACACAAAAAAGTACTCCCATCCTTGTGGCACGCCCAGAAAATTCAGGTTTGGGATTGTTTCAGCCAGGTTTGGCCTATTTACGAGGGGTGGAATACAAAAGGACAGCCTGTTTCAAGGGAGAGGTAATCCCAGCCACAAACCCTGGGGAAAACCACGACTCTGCCAGCAACTCAAGCGCCTCAACAGTTGACGGCTGGACTCAGTGATCGTACAGGTCTTTTCCAACTGAAATGATGCCATGGTTCTGTAACATACAATTCAGGGTAGAGAAGCGTCAGAGATGCACATCGATACACCCGCGTGTTAAACCGTTACGTTAAACCATTTCCACCGATCTGCAGACGCACACAGCAGCTGACAAAGATGCGTGCAGGGGAGGAGGAGTTACCAGTGGCACCTTACATGGCTTGTTTGGGGCCTTACAGTTCTGATCCTCGTAAAGTAAACACACCACAACAGCATCTAAGCAATGGTAGGGACGTCAAGAGCAGAGAAAGCACGTCAGTCACAAACGGAGCTGCTGAAAGGCGGAAAAAAAGCAGCTCAGCAGCAGAAACTGAACCTGGGGGGTCGGAGGCCCACCGCGAGGAAGTGTCGCCGGGTCGTAAATCGCAGCGTGAGCGGGAGGCAGGAGGCGAGGGGAGCGCGGGGACGGGGAGCGGGCCCTCAGCGGCTCGGGGACTCGGGGCGGCCGCGCGCGAGGAGCTGCAGGCCGGCACGGGGCCAGCCCGCCTTGGGGCGGGAGGGCCTGAGGCCGCACGGCCTGAGGGGCTGCTGCCCGCGCCGGAAAGCGGCAGGCGG
>Ga0065711_1035652_pt1 | contig 22016 bp, 14 predicted proteins | sample Hoacrofraction12_FD_59098 | JGI IMG/M metagenome (GOLD analysis project Ga0065711, IMG submission 59098) | Hoatzin crop microbial communities from Cojedes, Venezuela - Epithelial fraction 12 v2 (version 2) | ecosystem: Host-associated > Birds > Digestive system > Esophagus > Crop | place... | reverse complement strand
CGCACCAGCGGGTCAGCGGCTCCTCCTTCCCCGCTTCACAGGCAGCGACGCGGGAAAACCCGTTCGGTGCGAGCCCCGCGCCTCGCCCGCCAGGCTTTATGAGGGGTGCGACAGGACGAGAGGCGATGGCCCCAAGCTGTGTCAGGGGAGGTTCAGATTTGGTATTACGAAAAATTTCTTTACTGGAAGAGCAGTCAGGCGTTGGAACCCACTGCCCAGGGGAGCGGTGGACTCCCCATCCCTGGAGGGGCTCAAAAAACGTGTGGATGTGGCACTTCGGGACGTGGTTTAGCAGGCGTGATGGTGATGGGTTGATGGTTGGGCTTGATGATCTTAGAGGTCTTTTCCAACCTTGATGATTCTGCGATTCAATACCCTGTCCCACTCCGCCGCCACGGGCAGCAGGAGGAGCCCAGCGAGAACCACTTAGGGTTCAAAGGCTGACCAGTCGGTATTAACACGTGAGAAGGAGCTTCCAGTCCTTCTAAAGCTTGTGAACATTTTGACACCTGGTGATGCTGTGAGCAAACATTACAGCGTGAAGGGCTGCCAAAGAATTATCCTCATGCCGAGCACGTGTCCAAAAAACAAAAAGCAACGCCTGATTCGTGACTGCCCGAGCGCTGGTTAGAGCAGGGCAGGAGAGGAGCGAGCAGGCTGCGTCACAAAGCACACACAGCGGGCACAGAGTCGGAGTTATTAAGGCAACCATAAATCTATCCTCTAACACTCAAGGGTTTGAGGTTGCAGCGTTCATAACATTCATCTGGCATGTCTTTGTATGTAGTTACCCACAACTGCTTTTAAGGGGGGAGAAAGTATTTTGTATAGCCATAGGAATACTCACATTAGAGCAATATCTACCTTTTTAGTCCAAACAAAATACCTCAGTATACATCAAATGACCAAAAGAAGCTGTTATCTGCTACCTTGAGAGAACTGAAGATGCTTGTGGACTGGTGTCACCTAGAAGATGCCCTCATTCCTCCCTTTCTTTCTCCTCGATCCATGGAAGATCTCCTGCTCAACGCAGTGTCAGCCGATGGAGACCCGAGCAGGCTTGGAGGGCTGCGCACAGGGACTTCTGATGTGGTAAGAGGAAGCCTGGCCTGGCACACCGCATGTATTTTCACTTCAGTGTTGCTGCCTTGGAGGAGGGATGGTTCTTCATCACGTTCTCTAAGACGTTCATATCCTGTTAGTAAGTTTGCCGGCTACCAAAGTTTCTCTGAGGCATGCAAGTCTGAATCAGAAGATGGAAAATTTCAGCAAAAAAAATTCAAATGCTTTTTTTTGGTTGGTTAGTTGCAAGAAATAAAAAGAAACTCTTCACCATCCTGCAGCCCTTAGGCTTGTCAGGTCTCACGCTGACAGCAGCAACAGTAGCAGGGATTCACGAAAATCACCAGAATGCTATAAAGTGGAGAATGCTGGTACCTTATGGATAGAGTGGCTATCAAAATGCTTTAGTCATGAAAACGGCTTTGGTTTTTTATGACTGCTGATAGCGCCTTGTACTTTGTATAAACTTCAGCTGAGATTTTCAATCATTTTAAATATTAGTAAGCTGTTTATGAGGTAGGTAAACATTTCTCAGAGCACGCTTATATACTTCACTTATATTTGCTTTTCCGGAGCTTTCCACTGTCTGATCTTTCTGTCTCTCAGGCTGTGACCTTCTACACTCTTTTTTCAGTCCCAGTCCCCCTCTCATCCTAATTTGTCGTCGTGAAGGAAACAAACAGCTACATCGGGATCCACAATAACTGCTGAAAAGAAGGTACAGAAAACCACGTTCTAGGAATCCCTGATGTTCATGAGCACGCCAAATCACTACAGTAAGCTATTCCCCATGAAGCTCTTTTTATCAAGTATTTCAAGGTGATTTCTCTGGCCTGCACTGTGCTCGCTCTTGTTTTTCATGCACCAGCGCCTGCACTGCCCAAAGTCTCCTTCCACAACCCCGCAAAGGTGCAAGCTGAGTGTCTCCTGTACATGCTGCGTGTTTAGGGCTGGAATATCCTAAATTACATCATTTAGGCCCCAAAGTTGACTGAAGGAATGAAAATAAGCATTTTTTTCCACTATCAGAGGAAAGTTGGCTAGATGATTTTGAAGTCTTTTTATTTCTAAACTCTTGTTAATTTTAGAGTGAAAGATCTAAAAAATTATCTGCCATGGAACATGTTCAAATCACCAAAGAAATAACAACTGTTATTTGTTGTTGTTTGGAGCAGCTGAAAGTGTAAATGTTATAAATTTTTCAGTTAAAGCTAGTACCTTAAGGAAGGAGCTGCAAATACTGCAGGCATCTGCTGTCCTCCATGGAAAAGCAGGGGAATAACAGAAACCTGATGCAAACAAATATAAAAGATTTCCTTCATAAGAATATTTCAAATTAGTCCAGAAAGAAATAATTCTGAATGTGGCTGCTGGAGGATGCTCACGGTACGTTAGGAAAAATTGCTTTATTCCAAACAAACTACCACCTCCTTTCCCAGCATTATCGTGGAAGAACAAATGTGGTTACTGATAGTCTGCAAGTCTGGCTAGCCATCAAGATGTTGCAGAATGAATGCAAAATCAAATTCCACTTGACAGGTTAATACAGATTTTCCTTCCATATGCAGAATTGCTACGTAAGTAGTTATTAAAGCAGCTCTAGTTGGTAAAATATTGAGAGCTTTAATTTGATTCAGTATCACAAAATGTTTTATATGGTTTGAATACAGAAATCATGATGGGGAAGCTTAGAAAGAAACACTCGTGTTATCCAAGAGACCACAAAAAGATTTTGTGGACATTTTGTTGCTTGGGTGTGTAATGGATCCCCCAAAAAATGCAGAGATGCAAAAATAAAACTGAATAAGTTAGCAGTTTCCAGTCTGAGAGTTTGCCATGTGAGAAGTTAGGATTTGTTAAGATAGAAGGTAGTTTGGTAGATATTTTCTGCATTATCTAAGACTATTCACAAACCTTAAATGACTTGATTATATGGTATTGTGTGACAGCATGACAGTTGGTAGCAGTAATTAGAGCAGTACACTGGCAATTTTCAGCTGGTCTCTTTTAATCTTTGTTACCTGTCAATCTCACCTCTAGCATCTTTTTTTGTTTTATATTAAAAAAAACAACCGATCATTCCAGAAGCAGGAAAAATTAAGCCTTTTCTTCTACTACACCTACAGCTGGCTTTACAGAAGCAGCCATATTTGATCTTGCTGCAATCTAGAGCAAAGCTCCTCAGAGAGCAGACAGGCAAATTTCCATTTTAAACTACATAATATCTTTATTGTATTTGTGGGGTTTGGGACAGAGTGGTTACTGATTTTTTTTTTTTTCTTTCTTTTTGGTAATCAGCCACCATTATCTCACAGCATCCCATGACAAAAGCTTTGCTGAACTAATTGAGGCAGAACTGAATAGTTTTATGGGGTTTTTTCTGCCCTTTCCTGCGCTGTGCTATTAATGCCACACTGTCAACACACCTCATTTATTTACACTTGGTGAGTAAATTTGCTCAAAGTATTTAAGTGCTGTATGAGTAAGAAAAACTACTCATTCAGAATCCTTAAGAGACTTGGATTAAGTGCATTGTCTTCAAAAGTCCCAAAACAATCATTCTCCCTCCCAAGCAGGCTTTTACAAGCAACTATGCCTGTGATTAGTGTCATTTTGACTAGATATCAGTAAAAAGAGACCTAGGTGTTTAGCAGCTTTCAAGTACCATTTTGCACTCACTTCACTGGATAAATGACAGAGAAGGAAGTATTAAAAAGCACCATTAAATCAGATCAAATTATATGAAAATTGCAATTTAAATAGTATAATGTTTTGGCATAATAAAAAAAGCATCATATTATGCATTTTACATTTTCCCTTATTGCTTTTAATGCTGTTTTATGAAGCAGTACGAGTAACAAGATTTTGCATTTAAGTGTATCTTTTCTGAAGAAAAACTTAGAGGGCACAGATAGCATCCAGTTTACTTCTGGAAGCTACTTCCTTATTGTATCTCCTAAAAATCCTTCTCCAGTTCTGCCGTACAAAGCGTTTTTAGGGAACCACAGGAGTAACACCACAGACCGGCCAACAGAAGGATCATTGTAATTCTACCTCTATATACACCCCTAACATAAAGCCATCAACTGTGCCTGTGAAATTTGAATAAAATAAGATTGCATCCTCAGAACGAGTCAAGTTCCTTTTCTGTATTATTTGCACATAGCTACTCACAGCCAGAGGTGGTACAGAGGCACTGAGGTAGGAGATAGCAACTGACTTACTCCGGTTTGCAAGTGCTCAGAGGAAAAAGTAGTCCATGAACACTGGCCAAGGGTTCTGCATTGCCACTCAAACTGCTACACGGGAACGTACAGATTGCTTGTGCATACGATTCAGAGCCAGATTTCTTTCCAGGGAAGGTTTCTAAACTTAGACAAAACTCCAGAATGCTATACCTCCAAGAAATGTAAGGTTTGGAGATGCTTCTGTATGCAGTTGAAATACTATTACTTTATTCTCAAAATGTTTAGTATGCAACTTTCTTTTCATCTAATGTAAATAAGAACACCAGAAAAAACCATAATACTAATTTTGACTATGCTGTTCTCAATAAGGCAGTTAATAAAAGAGGACACAGTGGCTCTCAACAAGAAAGACACACAATTACTAATAGTAGTCAAGAAAAACAGACCTGTGTTGACTACCAGCTTGTGTGTTCAGCTTTCCCAGCGTTTCATGAACAAAGCTAAGCACATATCAGACAGTCATAGCGCTGTCGGAGTTTTAACTAAGACAACCACCATGTAGGAGAACTGATATTTTTATGGTTAGGAAAGTCCTGATCTGATGAGTGCTTTCAGCTGGAAAGCAAGAGACCTCAGTAGGACAAAGCTCTCCTCAGATAACGAATAGAGAAAATGTTGCCTGGAGAAACTCAGATCATCCTAGAGCCATCAGGCTGATGTCCATATGATGTCAAACTGCACAGCTGGAACAGATGCTGGAATACACTTCTTTCTTCCTCTTTATTTCAAGATTCTCGAGACTAAGTTGCATTAGAAACATGATCCTTTAGGTACTGATTTTGTTTTAAATTCCTTTATTCTCAAACACAGAACTGCTGGCATGAGGACAGAGCAGTTATCTGAGAACACCAAAGTTTTACATTCGTCACTTCCTTGTAGCTGACCGTACTGGATCTTAAAAAAATAGGAGAAACATTTAGACTGTGTGCATAGTCTCAATTTCTTACAGCTGTGTCCTATGTTTGAATTGTAGGACTATCACATCACCACCAGGAACCACTTCATTTGCCTTGCTGCTACAAAAAGCATAAAACCAGTGTAGGAGCAATCAGTCGATTCAGCCTCGTGAAATTCCACTGAAGTTACACAACAGATGATATTAAACAACAGAAGACACATAGTTCACTGTTGTTGGTCAGAGAAACTTTGCTAATCCAAAATAAGGAACTGCATAGTATAGCTGAGGACAGAATTTATTCTGTCACATCAGTTTAACTTCAGAGCATAAAAATAAATACATGTTTTGAAATGTCACACTCCTGGGCTACCCAGCTCTGCTGGAAGCACTGATACAGCTAAACAACTAAAAAGAAGAGAGCTATGCTAAACAGAAGCAACTCTGTCTGGAATAAAAAAAAACCAAAACACCAAGAAGTATTTACTGGTCTTATCTTAAAACATAATCAAAATCATTGCAATAAAACAGCAAGCCAAGTACCATCTTCATCATCTTCATGGCATGTATGATACAACCTGGAAGGCAGAGTTTTAACCAGGAATTGCAGCACATTGATGTACGGCTCCTGGTAACTTGCATTAAACTGTGCATTTCAGTTGCAATATTTTGAATGTTAACATCACCAAATATAATTTATTCCACGCTCACGCTTGCTTTTTGTTGAATTGCCACGAGCTGTCTTCTTTTTAGGTGCATTCCACATTTTGTTGCTTTCTTCTCTTCCAGAGGAGGTAGCAGCAAGCACGTGTTATACATTCAAAACCTGACACTTGTTTTAGCTGGAGGAAAAAGGACAAAAAAGGAGCATCCCTCTTCACTGACGGGAGCTGAGATTTCCACTACTTAGTCTGTGGTAGTATGAACCTTTCAGCTACAACTGTGCAACAGTTACTCCAGTTTGCCATCTCTGCTCTGCCGTCTTCCGACCCCTGATGCCATCTTTTTTGTCGGCTGGGATTTTACACACTAAAACCCACAAAATCTTCAGACTAATACATACAGAGAAATTCTTAGAAGACCCTTTCGTAAGCAAACGTAAGTATCCTTCAGGAAATCACAAGAGGAGGCATCACAGGGGGAACACATTTGACTTAGAGGGGGAAGGTCTCTTTGGTACGTGACCTGAAGCATTACAGAGAAAACCCATCACAAAGCGATCCTCAGTACTAACTACAACATGCCAGCTGGAAAGCCAAACATTACAATAAAACGTACTTTCCAGGAACTCAGATGGCTACTTATCACCGCTTTCAGAAAAAAGCATGACTACATTTCAAGATACTTTGGGAGTTTATGATAGCTGTTAACTTAACATATCCATTTTTCAGCACAACTGAAATTCTGGCAATGATATCCTGTTTTTCCTCACAAATTATCAGCCTCGTAGCACCACCCACTACAGACAGTGAACAGTTAATTGTGTTCCCCTCCACCAGGTGATCTTTTCCTGTCAGCAGAGAGGTTTCTCTCTCAAGAGAGTGGTTAATTTTACACACATAATAAAGTGATAAACTGACTCAATTTAACATGCTTAATCTGCACTTGGGTCACCTCTTTAAGGGCCCGATTCCAAGTATACTGAAATTGATAGTAAACTTTCTTTTTCAATGACCAGAGATGAACATGGATACATGGTTATAGACACTACTGAATTGGGGCAAGTACTACTGCAGTGTCAAGCATATCGCACCAAGAAAATCCTAACCATGTCATATGAATTAGTGATTCTCTATCCCAGGACTCACATAGGGTGCGAAAATATTTTGTTGTCCTCGTGGATTGTTTCTGTCCTGTCTCCTGGCATACTAAGTTTGCCTGTAGGTCAAAGGAGGACAGACTCAAGCTTAATGAATACACTTGTTATAGAAGTTCATTCACATAACCAAGCTGTACATATTTTGGACTTAGAGTCCTTAAAACATCACCTCCCAAAGAGACATTATTAACAGAAAAAATAGCTAATCTAAGCACAAAGCTTAAGACAAGTCATGGAAGAATAAATTACTTTGACTCTTTCAGTATTTCAATAGCCAAAGAATTGAAGCCCTTTTCATACTAGAGAAATTTGTATTAATAATGTTACCTTAAGATTAAATTCAGCAGTCATAAGTTTTGGTTCATATCAATGGGAAAACTATACCCTAGAGTGTATTGTCATCACAGTAGCATGAATTTGTTTCACATAGTCAGTCTCTTTGAATTTATAGTTGATGGCTGATAATGCAAAAGACAAGTTTAGGAGCGCTAGTGTAAGGAAAACTCTCAGCTGGTTGTCCTGAAAGCAGTTGTCTTGCCCTGCTGTAACAGAAGCGGAAAGACCAGAACCACTCTCCTCTTAGCCACTGTGCCTGCCTTAAATGTTTCCCCAAGCACTCCTGACTCCCAGTAAAAAAGGGCACTAAACTTTTTTTATAGTCACAATTGACCAGTTTTGTTTAGCTGCTAACTTAAGCCTTTTGTATTTCAAGAGACATACATGTAAGGCATGAAAAACGGGCAGAGATTAAAAGGAGTGTTCAGTTTTCCATTAATACATACAAGATCTACAATTGTAGCTTAAGTCTTGTGCAATATAGTTTGGGGTTCTTTTTGATCTAGGAATTACCAAACTTAATCAAATCAGAGGTCTACTTATTTCAATATCCTGCTTAAACAAAAAATGCTTCGGAAGTTGACTCCTGCAGTAGCCAACTATGAATTAATCAACTCTTCCATAACTCCTTTGAACTGACAAAAATATTTGTTTAAACTCTTTGTCAAAACCTTTAACTTGACTAATCTTAGTAACTCTGGCAACTCTTTAGTTATTAGTTCATAACCTGGATTATAAACCGTATTTATCTGGATTGTCGAGATTAATTTTTATTTGTAATTATTTAAATTCTTTGTTTCCAGTAGCTACAAGCTCCACGCTGTAATCACACAAAAGATATTTCATTTGTTAGTTTCGATTTTTACAAAAGCATGGTGGATTTTTTCCCTTTTATATTTTTGCTTTTTGAACTAGTCTCTTGCCAGTTTTCACTTCCTCTACTCAGAGGAGCTTTCCTACGGTTTATTCTTGTAATCGTTCTCTGATCCTTCTACAATATTTTAGAGATGTGGCTGTTGCAACACATAAATCAAAAACCACAAAACAATCTAATAAGTATACTACGTTAAGATTACAGAATACATATTTAAAATTACCTTGAAAGGCAGGTTTATTACATAATTAAAGGAAAAAGATAAAAAAAGGTTTGAATAGCAAAATTTAAAAAATTAGCAGTTTCATTACCTGTCCAGTTGCCATAAAGTATATCCATATCTGTAATCTAAAAACAAATAAAAAAAGCTTTTTTTCCCTTTTGATTTGATACACTTTTAGGCTTTCTTCCCCCCACTGTATGAACTGAACCAGAAAAATACACTATTCCAGTTTTATTTTCAACTGCACATCGCTTTTAACCTCCAATGAAGATATAGTGTATTATGTAAAATAAAGAAATAACGCAGTGCAGCTTTAGGTTAAGGGTAAAAGGTCATCAGAACTTTGACAGTTTAGAGCAGAAAATACTTTGTGGCTGCCACCATGCGGCAACGGCACGTACTTCTGTTGTCATTCACATCGCCTGAATCAAGCTGGAATTGAGCAATCCCATTTCATTCTACCTTAAGCCCAGCAATTTGGACTAGTCACAGAGTTGCTCATAAATATGTAAACTCCTTTTTTAAAATCTATACCTCTGAACATGTTTAAAGCCTAATTGCATTTGGCAGGCTATAGCCCACCATCGAATGGTGTCCGCATTCTTGCGGGCTGGATGGGAGTAAGCTGAACCGTAGCTTTTCATCAGGAGCGGTAATGATTAACCATCCTTGTGCCGAAAGGTGGAGCCCCAGTCTCAGAAACGCCATCGTATCGGGATGCCCTCCGGTGGCGGGTTTTAAGTGTGGGAAGGCATCCTCCCTCCCCACAGGTGCTGGAAGTTCCCTTCTCCCCAGTCCCCTCCATCTCTAGACTGAATACTGACAATGTGAAATAGTCACACACTAGAAAATTGTGATTTTTCTTTTTTTTTTCTTTAGGTAAATCTACAGCAATCTGGAACTTGCTCAGCGTGTCGTGCCCCGCTCAAATAGCCATTTGTTACTTTTCATCCTACAATAATCCAAACAAACTACTTCATCACTGCTCCCAGTATACACCAGAAGCTTTTGCTGTATTTTCGCATTAGTTAACCCAAGTTAAATAAGTACCACTTTACAAATATTGGCATTTCTATATTTGAAATTCCCAACATACTAGAGACATACACTCTCGAAGCTTGATAGGCGATATTGACAGCATAGTATCAATAAATAAGAAATATCAGGCCAAAAGTTAATCTAGTACACACACCCACAAAACCTTCAAAGCAAAATTGATTTATTTTTTTTTCCCCGCATCCTGGAAGAAATAAACAGCACTGCCATGCATACAACACAAGATGTGCCCCAGGCATCACCCTATCTGAAGATGAGCAAGTTGGTAGCCTTTTAAAAGATTCGGTTTTAAAAGGCAATATTAGTTGGACACTGCTTAGTGTACTGCTTATACATTGCTGGTGTTAGGATGAAGTTTACAGGATAATAAAAATATTTTTCGTGCTTCTCCAACAATCATTTCTTTATGAGAAATAGAAACCTGAATGGAATTAGCAACTTGTTTTCCAGCCAGATGCAGACTCCTGTACATATACAGTATACACTTACCCAGTCTGTACACCAGACAGATGGAATGGAACAACAACAACAAAAGAAAAGATCTGTAAGGACAGCAGGCAAGCCTGAAAAAGCAGAATCTGTCATCCTTACGACAAACAGGATGTGAATTTAGCCCAGTGATGGCCACTTGCTTGAAAAAACTTGCGATTAATTACTTCCTACCATGAGTTTAACAATCTGGCCAACACAGAGTTCTCACTTGTGGCAGCTAGGCTATCTGCAGGGTAAAGTATTCTCAGCAGGACCAGCAGTCTACATCAAAGAAACAGATAAAAGTACTTCCATGCTCCAACGTCAGACAGTACAGAAAATCCTCTGAGTAATATTAGATTTAACAGAAATTGCCTAGAAGAAGCATTTGAATGCATAATGCTCTTGCTACTCGCAATACTGCCCTTTCGCTTCACATTTTCCCCAATTTTATTTTTAAATTGCTGATATTTTTATTGGTCTTAATTGTGCAATTTCTTCCACTAATCATCCAGGATTTATCAGTGAAAAGAAGGAAGTGTACTGTGCCATGCAAGGCCACCGTGATTTAGAATCCAGATTATCTTGCAACATCTAAACAGCCTTGGCATTAAGAGCAAACTGTCAGCGCAATTTCCAAGGCTACCTAAGAAAAGGATGCAAGTATTGGGCCTTAGGGAAGCTGAGAGAAGAAACTATCCAATTACTCCAGCCAAGTCAGGGTCAGCCTAAAGCAAGGCGGTGCTGTGGATTGATGGGGTCCAACAGTCCTAGAAGCCCACACCTCAGATTTCCTTTCCTCCAAATCAACTTCTCTCAAATCAACAATTTTATAAGCACTGCCCCTTAGTGAACTGTTAAGGTATTGAGCTATATATTTTCAGTGAAGATAGTCAGCATTCATTCCCCCCCTACCCCACCCCATTTCAGTATTAGTATTAGAAGTCCTTTTCATTCATAGGAGTGCAAAGTTCAAATGTTCTACCACAGCGACACATTTGTTGCCAGTGAGTGTGCCATTATTACGGCCATCATTCCTCCTCTGTTATTAACAGCACTGTAATGTATTAAAATTTTTATCTGCAAAATGGTGATAAAACAGTTAAAAGGTCTACAGATTGTGCTGGTCCTACAGTTAGGTTTATAAGAACTTTCTCCAAGAAGGTATCTCTATACATGCTTGTACATCCAGCTCAAACTAAGCCAAACTAGACAATACATTTGTTTTCTAGGATTGGAGAGACTCTTTTTCTCCTGCCAAAACCATCCTTTCAGGGAGTACTGCAACAAAACCAACACACATACTCACCAACACACCTCATTCAAATCTGCCATGGAGATCACTGCATTTGGCAGCTCCTACAAAAAAACAGCTTATACAGTTGTCTACTTACTGTGAGACCTAACTGTATATTTATGTGTAAAAATCAGAAAAAAAATTCAGTCTTTTAGCTTGACCATAGCTACTAAGCTTGCTACAAGATGCATGGTTAATACTACAATCCCTCTTTCTTTTTATTTGTTTCTCCTTTATGCGCTCTTTGAAGAGTTCCTTTTGAATCGGATAATTTTTGAAAGATAACTATGTAACAAGAGAAGAAACTGCTGAAAGGAAAGTTAGCAGTATTTTTTACTTGTCTGGAAACCAAGAATTTATTTCTTCAATTTTTACAAACATGATTTTATACAAATGATAGAGAACCAAGTTTTCTACCCACACTAAAGATATCACCGTATGCTCAGTATCTTCACAAAGCAAGTTTGGTTTCAGTATCAAAATAATACTCAGTTGGTCATGCACCTGGTGCTGAAAACTAATGTAACTTTTGAGCTGTACCAATTTATACCAGCTTTCACAAACATTTGTGTTTAGATTGTAACAATCTTCCCACACACCAGTTTAGGATCAGTTTCTCCAGTTCACCTGTTGAAAAGCAACAAACAATAAAACCTCCTTTGGGGAGTTAGTGACTGTAGGTTATGACTGTCACAAGCAACTGCATCATACGACTTCTTTCATTAAAGAGATCACACAGCTATTCTCCTCCTCTCCCAAGTTACTGGAAACTGGTTCCAGAACCCTGCTACTCTGAAGGGTAAGGGCTTCTGCCAGCTTTGGGAGATTCCAGGAATCTCAATACATGCAACTTCTCTTCAATTCCACAACTCCAAGTTAATTTGAGGGGCGGCAGAGGGGGGAGTTCCAGGTAAAAGAGTCTTCTGAAAAACCAGGACATTTCAGTGCCTCATTTAAGTTACTTCAAATGCAGTCTGCCTGCACATTCCTTCAGTACAGCAAGGATTATTGTCCAGCCACATTTTCTTCTTCAGAACAGTATGAGTGTCCTTCACAAAGTGGTTTTGTTAGTTTAACTATGTGGATAAACCCTCTTAATCTCCAAAAATGTTGCTTTCTTCTTTCCCCTAGATTGTGCGTTAACCTTAAAATACTCCTGGTATGAGCCGGTAAGGCACTGCAGCAGTGTAGCGCTTCCAGTCCTTCCCATATTTGCTAAAACAACGGTGTTCATCCCTAATGCAACGATGGATTAGCAGAATAGTCATATAAACAATGTAGAAGTAAGGCAAGATGTGTTCAAACCCACAAGTCAGGCAGTAGGCCAGGGAGCCCATCAAATCTCCAGTGTAGTTAAAATGGCGTGCCCAGCCCCAGAATCCTGAGGTCATCAGTTTGCTGTAGTGCTTGGTCCCATCCACAGACATGTAGGAGCACTCGATACACTCTGGTTTCTTCCCCCATATCTTGCAGTTGCCATTTGTACGGCGGAAGAGGTCCTTCTGGTGGTTGGTCATTCTGAAGATGTAATAGCCGATCAAGCCCAACAGTAAGATCCCTATGGCATTAGCTGTGCACAGTTGGACAGGGTGGTAAACCAAATACAAACCCTGGGGAGCAAGGAAAAAAAAACCACCAAAGAGACAATCAGTGATCTACTTCAGGTATATGCTCAGGATGCCAGACTAATTCCTTGACCTACAGTGACCCAGCACAGATCAGCAGAAAGACAGGAAAATCCACCCTACCAGTAAAACCATAGAAAATGTTCAGAAAACCCTGCATCCCACATTTACTCTCTCCCTCTCTCTCTCTCCAAAATTGTACTTCTTAGGTGGAACAAGAAGAGAGAAGTTGCAAGGATGCAAACCAACCAGGACAGAAACAAAACAAAACAAAACCACACCATGAAACATACCACCCATCAAAAAAATCCTCCACATGCAGGCATACAAGAAGGGACTGAAAGGATTTAGAAAAATATGCAGACACAATAGACAGTGACAGAAAAGGGCACAAAGGAAGGGGAGGAGAGGACAATATGTCAATTCCATGCAGGGACAGTAAGCGTTCCTACAAGTGAAGCATTACAAAGGATGTTGTAATGGTTACTCAGTATTCAAACTGTCCAGAAACAATTTAAGATACAGATCAAACTGCTGGAGAGAGCATCTCTGAAAAGTTTCTTTCCTTTTAGCCCAAACACATATCATACCACATTTTTACCTGCAAAGTATAGAGGTAAGGCAACCAAACACAGTCTCCCCAGCCCAAATACCATCCAAAATGATCATGGCAGATATCAATGGTTTTCAGATACCAGGCTTCATTCCAGAAGTAGTCCAAAACATAAATACCCTGAAGCACAATAGTTTCACATTAATAACAGAGCACTGTCACCAGTTCGCCTGTCTAACAGCATCAGCCTAATCTTTCTGTGCTGTCTTGTGATAAGATCTCAAAACCGACTTGTGTTTTTAACACCTCAAAAATAGGGTATTAAGAGGAACGTATCATACAAATATACTGCATCGATATAGGTGAAGCAATAATAAATAGTGCAAAGCAATATTAACCAAGACAACTAAGGCAAGTGTGCTACCATAAGGATATACACTTAGGAAGCATACTCGCATTTGACCACTCCTACCTCTTTTCAGCTTAAAGAGTCATATGCTTACAGAGAGGGGGAGTAGAGCTTCTATTGAGCGGGCTCCCATTTACACATATGAATGAATAAATCCAAACTATTAGCTGAACTTATAACTTTCGGGTCTCTTCAGTAGAACGCACAGCACTTGACTGGCTGCTTTTAGGTGTGGAGACATCTGTAGTTCTGCATGCCTCACACACACGCAAAGTAAAACACAAACGTTAGGCACAGTGCTGCTCTCAGAAAAAAAACCTGCCCAGTCTTGCTCCAACTAAAGCCACAGAATTTTTTCATTGTTCTCTTTGGGTTCAAGATCAGGCTATGCCTGTTTCCAGAACATAGGCTTGGAAAAGTATCCCTTAAGTTTACACCGCAGTCTGCTGGTGCAGACATGACCGTGGCACTCTGCGTGAGTACAGCAGAGTATTTACAGTGGCACTCTGAAGGAATACAAATGTCCAAAGAAACCAACACAAGTGTCTAAAGAAGCAAGTCCCAGTGCATCATCACTGAATAAGGTTGTTCAGGCCAGGAAAAACTGTGTAAGTTCAATTTCAATGCAAAGAGTTTTCTCTACTTTAATACTGGTTTATTTCTAAATTGTTTTCTTATTTCCTTCCTCTGAATTTACCTGAAGGACGTTGACAAGAATCATGGAGTTGGTTACTTCACCATACAGCTCCTGTTGTTTAGCAGCATAGGAAAGGTTAATTAGAGTCCAGGCTACAATACCAGGGCGCCCATTGAAGAACAGCTTGAAATCAAACCACTTTCCTATTCGAGGGTTAAATTCAATCCCCATCATGTAGTCGTAAAAGAAGTTGCCAGTGAATTTGCTAGAAAGCATAAAAAAATAGAAATGTACACAGTTATACACAAATACAGGTAATACTTTTCTGACACATTTCAGAATCGCTTGATGTAATGATAGTAAAAATCATAAAGCCATGTAATGTTGTCCAAGACAACACAAAGTGATCCAACCAAAGCACTACATTAGCAGAGATGAATTTTAGCTTCAGAGGTACCCTAGTGAATTCTTGGTAAACACTTCTGAGCAGTTTAACTACAACCTTACTTTTTTGTCACAAATAGGATGGATCTATCTGTGACACGGACACTGACAGTCACATGACACGTAGCATGAAACACAGAGGATGGTGCTAAGGAAGCAAAGAACCCCAGTCATATATTGGCCTATCTGTACCAGTAAAATATATTCTGCCTTAATTATTCTGTGCAGCTGTGGTGGTGCAGCCCCCTGCCGGCAATCCCAGAACCAGCCGACATTGTATTTGTGCTCACACTGCAGGAATAGTTGGCTGGTGTGCACTGAATCAGGACAACTTGGCACTTTCCTTGTCTTTGTACAAGAGCAGCGAGTTGGGCCGATCAGGTGCTCCCTGCCCCCACCTGAAACTCCTGATGCCTGGAGTCGCACCTACCTGCAGAACTGTACCTTCTGGGTGGTACTAGAATTCTACAGTTGCTGTCTACATCATGTGGATTGCGACCAGGATGGAAAATTACTGATGCCTAAAGTCAATCATACTGAGACCCTATAAACAGCAGTACCAAGGAAGGCCCTTTGAGCTCTTCTGGTCTGCAGCGGGCTGCGCCCAGTAACTCCCTCCGAGTAGGACGCTTCTCAGTAACTCACGAACTACCTGGGCTGATCTTCTTGAGACACAACCTTCACCCGTTGAGAAATCATTTAATTTGAAGTGAGTATTTCACTGAACTTGAGGGGAATTTTTGTGTGAGTGTGTGTGTGAATCGATTCAAAACATAATATTCTATCACTGTGATTGTACTAGCAAATTCTTTCTAATCGCTCTGTAAATACTAAGTTAACCAGTGATTGATAGCTGCTAAATTCCTGTGATTCTCTCTCTAAACTGTGAGCATACCCTGAACTGCCACTAATACTCCTTGGACATAAGCCATTGTGGTCTAAGGCTGGTTCTGGATCCAGCCACATCTAGGCTCCTCTCTGAGCAGGAGTTTAGAAAGTAAGGAGGTCCAGTCCGAACCTGGTGACTCAACGGGAGGGTCTCCCTTACTCCTTACACTTTCTTTTACTCTGTATACATAATTTTCCACTCAAAACCTCCTTTGATTTTGTATTCCATTCATTAGAGTGAACCTTGCCAACGAACTCTTTAAGATCACATTTTCTAAATTTTCAGTAAAATCTTTTCTTGCAAAACCTTAGAGTGATCATTTAAGTGACCTAACCACTCATTCACGATGGCAGCATTCAATTTAGATGTCCGATTACCTAGTATCCTCTCATATTAAAAATCACATACCAGTCTTTGGCATTCGTAGGGAAAAAGTAGCCTTTAATCATTGCAAACGTGGAAACCACATATCCCAGGATATTGGCACACCACAGGAGGGGAATCCAGTTGTCAAAAATGATGGTAGGTGAGAAGTAGTGGAAGTAATAGGCATTTGCAAACCAAAGCACATGCGTAATGATCCAAGCCTGAAGGCCATTGATTTGATATTTATTCACTACACCTAAAATATGAAGAAAAAAAAACCCTGAATGTTAGTGACATTGCATTAATACAGCCTTTTATTAATATGTATATGCACACAATATACAGAAGCTCAATTGAGCGCCCATGAAATTACCTCACTGTCCTCACCCTCCCAGTAAAATATCTTGTGGCACTTTCCTGAAAGTGTCATTAGACTCTGCTGTAACCATCAGGCTTTGTTGGGCTGAACTTTTCTCTTCACTCTTGCTTCACAAAACAATAAATTTAGAATCTCCCCTAAAACTAACTAAGGTAACAAGTTACTCTCTCACACTTAGTTCACATCACGCATTTTGTTCAAGTCTCATGGGTTAACTCAGCTCCAGCAGGTGCCGCTGCATTGTCAAACACAAACAATAGTCCACTGATGATTTTAAGCACCAAAATTATCAACCTGTATTTTTCCATTGCTGGTGCAGTGAGAGTTATTAAAGATTGTAAGTACAGACATACTATCATTTTAAAAGATGGTACGGTGTGCGTATATTCTAGGGAAGAACTTACCAGCAGGGGTGACAGCACCTTCTTGTACACCTCCTACATATCCAGGAAGAAATTTATGGCAGAAGTCAGGAATGAACAGATACAAAACCACCTAGCAGAGACAGAATGCATTAACAGTGAAAACAGACAAGACAAAACCTCAAAAAACACTACCCCTTTTCATGCACATACCAAATATAACACATGGCACTTTCAATTAATTATTGGATAGGTAAACATGGACCAGTGATTTTAGGCTAGTAATACATCCAAGCTACTAAGCAATTCTAAATATAGAGTAGTTTGGTAAGTTTGGAGATATTTTACAAATCTACGTTATATTTCGTATGTCAACCAAACAGCCGTTTTAAAAGCCAGCCACTACATCTAAATCATAACTCAATAGTATACCTGGAAAGCAACCCAAAGGCTATAGATGCCAGCAGCCCTATAGGTCAGTGTAGGAGTCTTGTTCCAGATGTCAGACAGATGTTTCTTCCCTGTGAGCAAGTCAATGAGTGGATCAAGCAGAGAGCACTGGTACTGGTCACAGGACATTATGAAGTAATATACGATAAGTGGTGCAAACATGAGCAGGAAAAGGATGCTTGCCAAGGAAAACCAGTCCACCTCCCTGTAACCCAAAACAGAGCTTTCAGTTAGAACAGTGGTTTGATTAAGTCAGGCAATATTTTCAGTGGACCTTCTAGACTAAACAGATGAAAATTGAAAACATTTTCAGGGCACGTACATTTCTTTGGGTCAAACAGCTATAAAAAAAAAACAAACAACTTAGCATGGTACATACTTTACCATGAACTGTTATAAAACTATGCTAGTTGATCAGAGCAACAGAATAAACAGATAATATTTCCCCTCCAAAGAGCAGATTGTTATTACAGCCTTCACAGTTTTGATGGCAATCATGGGTATAATGGGTATTCAGCTGGAGGTGGTAACAATTACATGAATATCATGCAAAGCTTGGAAACACAGAAAAGACAGACCTTGGACAGCCATTAGCTGAACTTGCTCTACTACACACTGTCTGTAGTGGCAAGCCATATAAACTCCCACGGCTGTTTCCAGCTGCAATACAATACTCTACTAATACTTGCATAACTCTTTGAGAACAGGGAAACGAGTCATAAATCTTGCTACAGCAGGAGATGTCAGCTGGCAATACCACAGATGGATGCCTGTTTTCCAAATCTCAGGAAATACTTTGTTCAGCCCTTGAAGGAACTACAAATTTTACTGATTTTTATGATTTGCTTTCCTTCCTCGCAAGGAGGACTGTGTTTTAACCCACGCCATCTGGCAAGCTTGCTCCCTCAAAAGCCTTGAAGAACTCTTATTTGGCATCTGTTACTACAGCTCATTATCCATGAGCTTTCAAGAGAAGGGCAATGCAACAATCTGCTATTCATAGAGTGAAATTTAAAAGGCATGTAGCACGTAGAAAAGTAAATATGAAGCAGTTTGAAACACAATGACTAATTAGGGTCATCAGCTTCTCTCACCATGCTCTTCCCCACTGGACTTGAGATGTTCGAGTATCATTTCGGGGGCTTTTGTGTTTTCTTTCTTCAGAAGATTTTTTCTCCTGATGGGCTGCCATGATGTCCTGTATAAAAGAAAAATATTCATGGTATTACTCCAGCTGGTTCTCAGTAATTCTTCTGGCTCTACAGAAGAGAAACACAAATAGAAGTTATTCAAAACTATCATATAGCCTTCTGATTACAAGAAATTTGGGGGAGGAGGGTAGGAAGGAAAAAAATCCTTCCCAATTCCTTATGACCTTACATTCAGCAAAACACAATCAAAACACTGACATCAAAGTAATACAGTAAACTTCTTGCTAACTGGAAATTTCTTTTACGATATATTGCATAACACATGGCTTATTACTCACAAGATACAAAGGGAAAAACTGTTTTGCCACATTCTTATAAGCTCAAAAAATAAAGTTCTATAACTAATTCCCTGCCTTAGTTAATGTTTTAACATTACACATACTGGACCTTGGCAAATTATATACTCTTCCCCAGACCCCTTGCTCCATACATGTTGGCTACATCAAAGCAAACAAGACAACAGTTAATAATCCCATCTACATCAGAAATCAGTAGGAACAAAGAACAACTTACTATCAACAGGTAATTCTCTCTGTGCAACATGCATTACAGCTTTCTTTTGCTTTGCCCAAATACTTCTTTTGTTAAAGATCATCACACCATAGTCTGAACGTGTGGCAATCCCCTATCCAAAAGAAAAAGCTATTTTTCCAGACCTTTGTCTCATGGGAAGAGAGAGATTCTAAAACGTGTGGAGTCTTGCAGCTTTCCGTTCAGGGGGGAATTTGCTAACAGTTGTTAGTTTTATACGTTTTCAGGCATTAATATTTTAACTCAAACCAGAAACTAATAGTTATTTCCATGGAAACAGAAATGGCAATACAACACGTTGTCAGGGCCCTGAGAAGACTAACAGGCCTCACTGTCTCTGCTTGGCTTGGCCCAGGGCCTCCCTTGACCTTGCCCACAGGCCAGGACACCCATTTTAGCCCATCCTAGGGCCATCAGTCCCTGCCCCAGTGATGATCTCCAGCTCCACCAGAGCCCTGCCCTGCCTGGCCATGGGTCCTGCTGATCCAGGCCTGACCCACAGGCTGCCGGCCTGGCCTGGCCTGATCCCATGGCCCTGCCTGACCACCATGGCTCCACGTCTGACTGTTTCCCCTCACCAGGCCTGACCCTGGCCCATCACACAGGCCTGCAACCAGGGGACCGGACACTGGCCTATGGACTGACTTCCCGGGTTGTGCTGCCTCATCACCATGAGCCCATCGGACTATCTGGACTCTTGCTTGAACCTGGCAAATCCTACGCAAAGAATGCAAGAAGACACAGGGGTGGCAGGAAGCTTTTGTTATTTACTATTTCAATTACCGTAAGTGCTAACTACCACCCTATCTTTCAGCAGACACATTTTAAAATATGGTCAGACTTCTGGCTTAGATTTGAGCCAAATCTGACCTCAGATTTGAGCCAGAAGTGTACATCTTTCCAGGCATCGATACTTTCTTGACAAGGCTTCTAAAGCAAGTAATGAACAAACCTCAAGAGGAGGTTATTGATCACATACAAGAAGAAGAAAGAGGCAGGACAGGAGATTTACTGTATCAAGGTTAGAGCATGTGAGCATACTCCACTCATTTGCATTGGTTTTGTTTTACAACAGTAGTGCAAATTCTTATAAGGAACAGTTAGAATACTAGTGAGAGTTTCACCAAGACAGAAATGCTCTTCTTCAGGAATCATCAGAATTGAAAATATTTAGGTCAGATGAAACGTTTGACATCATTTAGCCCAACCCCACCTGCCCCTGCTGAGAGCAAGGACAACTTAGAATAGGTTGCTCACCGCCTTGCCCAGTTAAGTTTTGAATGTTTCCCAGGATTCCACATGATTTGTCAGTCCTACTGAGAAATCGGGCCTCCTTCTTAAGGGGACCAGAAAAGAAATCCTAGGTTGAGAATTTTCGCGCTGTTTAGTTTTGGTTTAGGCTCTTAAGTAAACAAAGCCCAGCATACTAGATACGAAAACTCTCCTCATTCTGCTGAGCACTCGCAAAAAGCCTGCCTGCAGCTGGCAGCACCTAGGATTTTGTGCAAGACCTACACACCCCTCCAGTTTATCATTGATTTTACCCAACAGTGCAGAAACTAGATTGGATAATCATCCAATTGCTTAAACTGGGAACTGGCTAGATGAGGAAGGCTGGCATTCAGTAGGTTGCTTATGGGATCCATGCCTCACCACTGTATAAAGGCCAACAACTGCCACCAAGTTTTGCCTTTCTAGAGAGCAATTCAAAGAAGTGCCTACTTAGTGTTCCCCTAAAGAGATACACCCCAGCCCGACAGACAGCTGTGCTGGCAGTAACAGCATCTCACGTTCAGATCCATTCCCACGTCACTTCACACATGCTAACATTGCTGCATGAAGACTCCCACTGAAATAATGCTCCTGTTAGTAACTATTTCAATTTCTATAAATGCACATTTTCTGTTACCCCACTAAACATGCCCCAAATATTGGTTTCCTACACCCTTACTCAGCTTCTTAGCAACAGCCTGAAGCAAAATTGACAATTCAAATACCAGCTGCGCAGAGAACTCCAGAGATGCACTCTTCCCCTGAGTCCAAACTTCAGAGCTTAACGGTGAAGAACTGCGTTACTGCCCACACTGTGTCAAAGGAGTAATCATACCGACCACACAAGTCACTCGGAAGCTCCCCCACTTGGTGCCTAAGCTGCCTATCTCATGTGCAGCTCACACAGAGTCCATTCAAGCAATAATAATCCGAACGTTTGACGCTTTCCACCAGCATGCTGTGGACCTACTGAGGAGAATCTCAAACAAGTAGCAGTGTGGCAAAAAAAGACTTCTAGATTTTGTCCCACAAAAATCAGGCAGACTCCTGCCCATGAATATATACCTTAAAGGAAAATCCCCAGCTAACACGCCGTATTTCACCGCGCCCGGGCTGTGCTCAGGAGGGGCTCAGCAGCCAGCCCCATGCGGGCAGCGCCTTCCCGCCCGCCAGGCCCCTCACGCGAGACCCGGGTGCCTTGGGGAGCGGCACCGGGGGTGACGCCGGGGGGGGGGTCGGGGGGGAAGATCAGAATTAGAAAAGAACCTGCAAATTAGCAAGAACCTGCGGAGCCGGGCAGCGCTCAATGCCGCAAACCCTCCCTCCCAGCCCCGCTTCGCCCCTCCGGCCCGCCGCCAGCCCGCTCCTCGCCCAAGACCAACGCGGCTCCCGAGGACGTACGAGCCCGAGCTCCCTCCGCGAACGGGCGGGCTCGCCAGTCCGGCGGAGGCTGCCCGCTCACCCGGAGGCGGCGCGGGGGAACAACTTACCATGGGCCGCTGGGCAGCACCGCCCGCCCAGTGCAGCGCTCCCTTCACGGAGACCGACCACACACCGCCCTTCAACCGGCACCGGCGGCGCCGCTCACCTCAGGGCGGCACCTCCCC
>Ga0065711_1035651_pt1 | contig 22016 bp, 13 predicted proteins | sample Hoacrofraction12_FD_59098 | JGI IMG/M metagenome (GOLD analysis project Ga0065711, IMG submission 59098) | Hoatzin crop microbial communities from Cojedes, Venezuela - Epithelial fraction 12 v2 (version 2) | ecosystem: Host-associated > Birds > Digestive system > Esophagus > Crop | place... | reverse complement strand
GGGGGGGGGGGGTGGCGAAGCAATGGATGGGCATGGAGTACTTTTTTTTTCTGGAGAAAAGTATTAAAACTGTTTAAAAAAAAGAAAACTATCTGTTGGACAGAAATTTGCACAAACGCTCCAGAGCAGGATATGAGGCTTGCGAACAAAGAGTTAAACCAGCTGGGGGGAGGCTCCCTTTGCTGACATAAGCACTGATGAGAGGATCTAACTGAATGGCTTCTGGGGAGGTGTGGAATAGAAAAGGCTCTAGGGAATCCTAGCTATACATTCAGGTTTACAGGACAGACCAGGCCTTAATGTGCTACTTTTCCGTCCATTGTTGTTGATGTTATTTTAGTTTCCTATCAAGAGAACTTTCTGTGAGGAGAAGAGCCTTGTTGACAGTGAATATATTTTCCTTTCTCAGTCTGCATTTTGCACTATCCAGATGGCTGGTGGTCATCACATCTCAGACCTCTTGCAGACATATCTTTATGGCTCCAGTCATCTGCCACACGGCATGTCCAGTGAGTTCATCTGAACTCGTTACACGATACTGCCAAGTCTCAGGTTCCCTCTGCCAGCTCACGTATTGCATTAGTGACATACCCGCCATGGCTCCGAGCAGAGTGCTCAGCACACTAACTTGTGTGACCATCATAAAATAAATGCTCCAGTCCATCGACTCCAGGCCGAGCAGCACTGACATACTCACTGCCCTTAGGTCCAATGGCAAGGGCAGGTCTCTGGGACACGGGAAGCCCCTTCTTCTGACAGTGCAGCACGTAGCACCGATGTTCCTTGGCCCACCAGCTGGGACGCTGAGGCCTTAGCACAGTGCGATCACCCAGGAGAAATTTAAATTTTGGTAAAAAAGAAGGTAAAATGTTTGCTGGTGCTGAGCACTCATGACGGCTGCCCCAGGCCGTGCACAGCCAACATGAATTGAGCTCGAAGCCTGTTGCAGCAGGAGCAAATCAGGCTTGATAGGCAACATACGGGGGCTTAATTACTCTGAAAAGAGAAGTCTGTGTGCCCAAACTGGTGACAAGTACTCCAGGGCACTTGTAAAGTCTGTGTAAAAGAAGGAAGATCTAGTGCCTTTCAGAAAACATGGGCTTGTCAGACATCCTCTGGATAGTCCTGCCTGCTAAGAAGACACTGTGAGCACCTTCTCCGCAACATATTTTGGTGCATTGTGAAGAACTGCAGTTCTCAGTATGCTCAGTGGGGCAGGATGGGTATGTTGGAAGGAGAAGGATGTGGCTGAGGAGGGGCAGTCATACAAACTGTGAAGATTCCTGCCTCCCCTCATTTATGTCCCCTCTTCCTGGGGTCACACTGCTCAGGCGTAGTGTGACAGGCAGCTACCTCCAGTCAAGCTGAGACATGCAAATCTCTGCCTCCTTTCACAGAGAAGGGTCAAACCTCGGTGCCTCCATGACGTTGGGCCCCATTCCCCTCTCCCGGTGACACTGAAGGCACGGTCTCAGAAGCAAGGGAGAGATAAATAGGACATTGTATAAAATCTGAGAGCAGAATTCGGACTTAGAGTCTTCAGTTTCCCTTCCCCAATTCTACTTCCTGCAAAGAGATAAAACCTTGGCAAAATGGATCCTTTTGGAAACAACTGCAGAAAAAATGACTTTACACCAGCACATGAAAGCCAAGCTTTAAAATTCATGTCCCAAAACCTGATGCAAAATACTATGGCTCCTTCAGTGATTAACCCCAGTTCTCCTTCCAGTTCAGAGTCGTCTGAAAACAGACAAGTCCGTGGAAGGACTGCGGGCAAGTAGTGGGGATTGCACCATGTATGTGGTTAGACAGGCTTTGATTTTCCAGCGTCGTATTTTTTTTCTAGTAAATACTATAAATTAGTAAAATATTAATATTCATGAAAAGAAACCTTTAAATGACATGGGAGTCTACAAAATAAATGAGACCTGGGAAAGGGAAATGAAAACAATTCTTCGCAGGTTGTATAATTCGAGGTGACTTGTAACAATGTGTCACGTCAGCTTGCTAAATAGTCTTAAGCCAATATCTAATGGTTTTAATGATAAAAACTCCTAAATATGACTTTTTTTTTAGCTAAGTAAAATAAGTAAAAATCAAAGGATACATATACATGAATAAGCAACCTCCAAGGTAATATTACAGATAAATCAGTTACTGTCCTAGACTTCATAAATAGTATATTTACTTGATTTTACGAAATTCTGTCCTCACATTTTTAGGTTTAGCTAAACAGCGTGAAATCTACAACATAGGCCAAGCCAGACGTGAAGAGAAGAAAGGCCCTTTAATGATTCTCATAAAATCTTTTGACTTGCAGTCTCCATGGTGTTTTTTTCCTTAAAAGGTATCAGTACTTCCAGTTACAAGGCTTTGTGAAGGGCATGCAGGAAGCCTAGTTGCATAATTATTCTCCCCTTACCAGTGCTTATGTGAAATTCTGATTATTTTCTTCATCACTAGGTCTTGCACAATTTTCCAGTGCATTCAGTTTCAAATAAGCTTCTATCCATGCAGTATGGCAAACTGATTTTTCGAATCTGCATAAAAGTATAGGAAAGTTCAGGGCCACAAAATTTATTTATTAAAATTTTGCTTGGTAGGCTGAAATACATGAATAGAAATGAATCTTTCCAATATCAAGCATGTCCTAAGGCAGCAGCTTGCAGAATAATAAGTTAACCATGTCACTGGTTCTAATTTTAGGTAATTGAGTACTTATTTCACAGTCCTCTTCCTCTTGGGGCAGAGCATCTGGCTTGTATGCACATGTAGCTGAGAGTCCTTGTAACTTCTCAATCCTTGCCTAATTCCCTTCTCCCACTCGGATGTCTCTGAGGAGGCAAACAAGTTTCTGCCATCCCTGCTCACGGCGGCTCTCCTCTGCAAGTCCTGCGTATTGTGAATCCCCATAAGTTTTCCCTCCTGCTGTTTGATTGACAGTTTCTAAGCATCCTCTTTCATGTGCTCCTCTGGCTTCCACAGTGACTGACAGATTATATCAGAAGCTTTGGGTTTACCCTGTATTTTAAACAGCAATTTCCATTTTCTTTTCTGTATTCTCTGGAGATAAGTGACCGGTGACTCCTTAAGTATTATCAATCCGTTCAGTGTACTATCTTACAAGTTAATGAAAATTTCTTTCAGAGTTTCCACATCTGTGTGTTGAGATGGAAAGAACATATGAGCTGAGAGTTGCTGCTTACAAGTCATCACAATAGGTTTCCAATGAGCAAATCTTGCTTTAGTCAGTGAACACAGCTGCCACCTAGGGACTTCACTCCTTCCTAAATCTACTTCTAGGCTTTCATATTACTGCCACTGCAGAATATTCACGCATCACTTGCATTTACATGCTTTCAGACATAGAGACGGAGACGGAGACGGAGACGGAGATGGAGACAGAGATGGAGACGGAGATAGAGATGGAGATAGAGATGGAGATGGAGATAGAGATGGAGATAGAGATGGAGATAGAGATGGAGATAGAGATGGAGATAGAGATGGAGATAGAGATAGAGATAGAGATAGAGATAGAGATAGAGATAGAGATAGGGATGATCGAGATGTTCTCACCCAGTTACATTTTGGAAAGCAAGTCCTTGCAATCATATCATCCTCAGCAAAATAAAACAATTTAGAGAATGGACTGCTAGATACATTATTTATGATAGCAGTTTCAAAGATCCGTGACTGATCAGATTCATGTCAGGTGCGCTCAACATCAGAGGAACCAGTTTTAGCTCATATTGGAACTGAGTGAAGATTTTATTGGCATTGGCTTGGTAGTCTTCAGTAAGGGGATAAATTCTGATCCTGCTTTAGGGTAATTAAGGTTTAGAGTTTAGGGGATTAGTGTGAAATTTGAAGTATCTATAGATTTATTTTTAAATTTATCTACTCCCTTCAACAAAGTCCTTCTGGATTTGTATGTCTGGGTTTTTTTTCATGTTGAAGATTCCAGCAATTTTGTTTTCTATTTATCATGTCGTCCACACAATATTAATGAGTATCTTTACAGTTTCTGTAAGTTTTAGAGGACTTCACATTGCTGGATATTATTTCTAACAGAAAAGAAGTAATAAACTGTCAACTTGACTTGTTGGAAATAGCATACTAATAAGGACCTCTTAGAAGAAGAAAACTGTCATAACAGCAAAGAAACTCAATAATGGTTGACGTTCACATAAAAAAAGGGTGCTGATTCATTTTTAATCTGCATTTCCTTAAAGTATATGGGCGGTCTGTGAGGCACGAGAGTCACGAGACAGTATAATCTCCAGTTATCAAAGACAAATATGCAGAATATGGCATACTCCCTTCGCATCTTTTCTACATCTTGAAACTGTTATTTTATGCTCCTTTCTGTTTGTTTCTGTCCATCACTGACCTTTGTTTCTCACTGACCTCAGTGGGCTGACTGGTGTAAAGAGGGGGTGGGGGAAGCTGGACTCCAGAGTTCAGATGTCCTTGTGGATGTCTGCACTCCCTTTCTTCCCTTTGCCTATTTCTCCATCAATGACCCAGAGTCATTAGATTGCTTCTTCGCCTTTGCAAAACATCTGCAAAAATTTGGAGTAATTGAAACTCCTCTAGACTCTCAGATTTCCATTTAAAAGATAAGCCTATTATAGACTTCAGTGAAAGAATAACTTATCATTTACAAAATAAAATTCACAGCAGTTGCCTATTGTATGAAGTGCTATTTTCAGTATGTTTTTGAGGGTAATAGTTGCCAGTCAGAAAATCTGATGAGTTTCCATAGGTTGCATTTCTTTTTTATCAGAGGAAACACACTCCAGTTCTGTGATTGCATTTTTCTTTAATTTTTGTGCTCTGTAGAGGGAGAGATTCCTTGGACCTTTCCCCATTACCTTTCCATAACCTCATCACATCTCATGTCCAGCTCTACTTGTGACCATATGTTTGTATTTTGTGATATAATGTGAGTTGTGGTCATTACTCAGCGTGAGTGAATTTCATAGTAATTAACATTTTGGTGTTTGTTTTGAAAAGGTAAGCTGCCTAAGGGGTTTTATCTATTTATAAGTTCCCCCCTGCCCCAGACTTCCTAAAATGGTTACCATGTGAAAAGGGCTTTGCTTTTGATGTAGTAGCCATCTTCATTAGGGTAAAGGTTTGCACTTCTGCATTTCCTGTCCATTTGCTGAGCCAGCTAAGGGTGTCACATGCAAAATCAATAATTAAACACCTTTTTAAAGAACTGGAGGAGTAAAAGCTTTCCCTGTTAGTTAACCCTGGAAATAATCTCACACAGATACAAGAAAAAGAAATAATCTTCAGGTCAGAAATGTACATGCTCAAATTATGCACTCACTGGACTTATGTATGCAAAACCCCCTGCTATAAATTATTGATCTCAAGAGAGCACCACTCTTGGATGGATTGGAAGACTGGGCTTGCAGTGGCTGATACTTCCTGCTCACGTCATTCTTAATTTCTTCTAGACAAAAAAGTTTATGCTACTATGCAGATGGCACTAAAATGACTGAAGGGATGAATTTGGCTGAGGGGAACACAGGCTTGTTTAAAGTCAGTATTATTTTGCTGTATGTGAATGCAACTTCTTTGAGCATGCTGACTGCTATAATTCTATTCCTAAGAATGTAACAATTTTAACAATTTTATTTAAAAAAAACAGGTAAGGCTTAGGAAGTGGAATGAGTACTCAACATAATAATTTGGTAGATACATAAATGCATTGCAGAGATTTGTTTATTTGGTTTATTCTGGTAGAGGGAGGTGATTCTGCCCCTCTACTCTGCTCTGGTAAGACCTCACCTGGAGTCCTGCGTCCAGCTCCAGAGCCCTCAGCACAGGAGAGACATGGACCTGTTGGAGCGGGTCCAGAGGAGGCCACAAAAATGATCAGAGAGATGGAACACCTCTCCTGTGAGGAAAGGCTGAGAGAGCTCGGGCTGTTCAGCCTGGAGAAGAGAAGGCTGCAGGGAGACCTTATTGCGGCCTTTCAGTACCTGAAGGGGTCTATAGAAAAGCTGGAGAGGGACTTTTTACAAGGGCATGTAGTGATAGAACTAGGGGTAATGGCTTTAAACTCAAAGAGTCTAGATTTATATTAGCTACAAGAAATAAATTCATTACTATGAGGATGGTGAGGCACTGGAACATGGCAGGGGGGTTGGAACAAGATGATCTTTAAGGTCCCTTCCAACCCAAACCATTCTATGATTCTATGGTGTTTCTAGTCAAAGAGCAGAAAGTAACGGTTCCTATAATGTCTGCCTAACATATTTCATCTTAGCTAGCTAGAAGCCCTATCTTGTTTATGATTATACTCTTTCTCAATTATTGCAAGGCTGATGGTGGCACCCTCAAAACAACAGCCATTAGAAGGCTATACAGTACTAGAACAGGCTATATGTTTTACTGCAACAAAAAGTCAACCCAATTTTAGGGGCTACTTATAACTGTAGATGAAAACTGAAAAATCTCATGTATCGCCTAGGAAGTGAGTGGGAAAGATGACTAGGGCTTATATTAAAAGATAAATTGCATTCAGTGGTACTTCCCAAATAATAAGAGTCAGAGAACACCTCTATACCATGCTGCCTGCAAAAAAATAACCACTCTTAAAATGTGACAAATGCTAAATAAGCACAATGGGCTATACTACAGGAGTGTGGCATCTCAATTCACCATTCTCAGGAGAATCATACTCACTTCTAAAGACCCCATCTTATTAACATTGTGATCTTTAAGTAGTAAAACATGGCATCTGCTGTGTATTATTGTTTCATTCTTACAGCACAATCAATACTGTAATCTGCAATGGTGCTTTCAGATTAGTTTCATTATTTTCAGAATAAGCAAATAGCAGAAATGGAGAGGAAATGTAAGAAGGGAAATGTTCCACAGAGAGAAACATTTCACAAACAGCAGTGGATCATCTAAGCATGCTCTCTGCTGTGCTTCAGGAAAACAAGTCATTTACCAGATGTTTCAAATTGTGTGTAAAATATGAAAGAGCATATTGGAGAAAATGTATTTAATGCTAGAATACTCGTCTGCCTATTGTAAAAATACTAAACGTGAAACATGAGCTAGTTTATTAAAATGCACCCTATTTTACCCTTGCAATATATAGCTATGTCTTTGGCTAATTGTTCACTTTGCTTTCAGGATCTGAGATTTTTAGGTTTTCTACATTTTTCTATCTATCAAAAATGAGCTGATGCCTCTTTTTCTTTTTATGCTCTCCCTTTATTGACTTTTTCCCTCCTATTATTTCACTTTTTTTCTGTCATGACTCTTTTAAGCAGGATAGAGATGTGGACAGGTGCAATAAATACTTGGATGAATGTCAAAATACAGAGATCTTCCATTATTTCACTGTGCACAAATGGAGGAGAGTCCAGACTGTGGACATCACAGGCGGGGTGCCTGATACACTGAGTCTGCTAGAAGCAAGACAGCAAAAGTGTATTTTAAAATAGGTCAATCCAATAATTTTGTTTTTTAGCAACTCCGCATTACTACAAGACGGGAGAAGTAGGGGCCAGTATGAAAGCTGCCAAAGAAGTGAGAACATTATGTCTTGCACTGCAAATTATTACTTGGGGTACTGGCTTTTTGATCTGTGGTAACTGAAAGCAAAATTTTTGGTATCCAGGCTTGGTTGAAATAGAGGTTGCAGTCCTGTGCACACTTAGCTTACGGCACCGCTGATCACATTTCTCAAGTCATGAGCAAGTTACAGCAGTGCACAGCAAAACCCCCAAAGTCTGTTTTCAAATAAATTTGTGTCTTGAAGGCGAGCTCCTGTGTACCCTCTGACATTTCATAAAGACAACTAGAAATTCACAGTGTTTTTCTGTATGTTATGCATACTACAGGAGAACGGAGAGCAAAGCAGAGAAAGATAATCCTACCTTGCTTCTCGAAGCGCCAAAGGGATTGCATGACAATGTTCACCATGTTCTGTCTGAGCAAAACATCAGCCCCCACCCAGGAAGGACATGGGCATGGCGGGGCTCAGCATGCAAAGAGGCTCAAGGCACTGTCTAGCCCTCCTTCTCCACAGTGCTCTGTAAAGTGACGTTGCAGTGACACCAGTACGCACGTGCTAAGGAGAGGCTCAAGCGCAACGGAAGCTCGTATGACTGCTTTAGAGGTCTGGTCAGAGAGCTGTGCTGAAGCTGAGGAGACAGACAACATGTGGTAACAGTCCTAACCCGAAGGGGCCTCACCCTGCCTGGGAAAGATGTAACTCCAGTTGAAACTGGGGGAGTAGAAAAGGGTGGTAAGCAGAGTACCCGGAGGCATTATCAAGTGTCTGCGAGTAACGCTGTGCCAGCTGAGTTCTCTTTTTTCTTAATCTTTTACAAGTCTTTCCTGAAAAGACATTAATCAAAATATGGCTAACATCTCTTGAAGTAATAAACTTTCCTCTTGGCTATAGGACTGAGGTACAGCATTTGGGGTTTGTAAATTTTCAAGAACTGGCTGATTTGCATAGGCGCGTTTTTTCTTATAAGCGGAGCTGGCAATGCTGCCGATAGTTACAATTTGGCCAACAGTTTCCCTTGTAAAATCCTGAGTCTGCTGGGGTAAATTACTTTTCAGTGCTCTGAAATTTCTTGTGCCAGGCCTCTGCCTCAGGGTGAATACTTGCAGTTCTATTTTACAGCTACTGATATGTTTTTTTAACATTTCTGCCAAAAAAACCCAAAGTAATCTGTTCTCAAGATAATTGTGGCATGATACGTTTTCCCATGTCCCTGAATTCTTACAAGTTTTCTACTGGGACAGGACAAGATCATCATGCTTTGTAGCAGCAACTTCTGCTGGACATTGAGAGCCGTGTGTGTCTCTGTGGAAAAACTGCTTTGCTCATGAAATTTTGCCCAAATGTAGTTAAATGCATAAACCTTTGAAGCATCTCTCGGCTACTATGATAAGTTGAAACTCTAGGGTTTCTTGGTGAAAGTTCTAATGCTCCATCTCCATGGGCTCAGAGGTTCAGATTTGAGTGCAACATTGCATACAGCAATTTTCAGGGCTGATGCAGCAGCAGAGCCAAGGCTGGAGCAGCCAGTGGCTCTCCTGGGTCTCACAATCCCTCTGTGAGCCCTGGGACCATCCAGCCTCAGCACGGGAAACACAGGCACGGGCTGGGTCAGTGACTCCTGGGAAAGAAAAAGAATGGAGCTGGTCTGGCAGGTGTGAAGACTGAGATTTCTGTAGCCCTTATCCAGGGACCTCTGCTTTTTCTGACTCAAACCAAAGCCTAGAAGCTTTTGAAAAGCTCTAGAATTTAAGAAAATTAAGATAAAAACATCGATTTCTCAAACCCTTCTGCAAAGACTACATTTAAAGCCTGGGCTCTGAAAGCGCCCGGGTTTGGGATGGCGCAGTTGCAGTCCCAGAAAGGAAGCATGCTGCTTAAACTCATGTCAGTTCCCCCCCTGCCTGACTGAGAAACATTGTATATTTTTTTCTAATTGCAAGTGATGGAAGTGTTGTTTTACAATGCTTTCAGTCTAACCAGTTCAGTAAATCAGTGAATTTTATTATATTTATCATGGTTGCAAGGCAAAATTTACAAGACAAACTTTCATACACTTTGAGGTTTGCCGTGGTTTAGCCTGGCAGCTGGCAACTGAGCACTGGACAGCCCCTCGCTCACCTCTCCTCTTCCCCCAGTGGGATGGGGAGGAGAAATGGACAAAAGGGGAAACTCGTAGGTTGAGATAAAAACAGTTTGATAAGACAACAAAAGAAATACTACTACTATTGCTACTACTGCTACTACTAATAATAATGAATATGCAAAACAAACTATACAAAATACAATTTTCTTACCACCCAATGACCGATTTACAGCCAGTCCCTGAGCAGTGATCACGGAATCCAGAACTTGTGGATTCTGTGAATTTTGCAAAACTCTCAAAGACCAAACTCCCACCCTATGTCACACTCCCACAAACCTGCAAAGGCAAGCACCATATGCTTACAACAGTAGAAGCAACCACTGGATGGCTGGAATCCTATCCTGTACCACATGCCACTGACCAAAACACTATACTGGGCCTTGCAAAACAAGTCCTATGGAGACATGGCACCCCAGAAAGAACTGAGTCAGATAACGGGACTCGTTTGTGAAAAAACTTCACAGACATCTGGGCCAAAAGGCTTGGCATTCAGTGGGTGTATCACATCCCCTATCATGCACCAGCACTCAGGAAAATCGAAAGATACAATGGACTGCTAAATCCAAAACACAGCAGCTACTGGGAGGAAAATTAACTCTACCCCAGCTGAAACCAGGACGAGGTTATAAAGGACCCATGTGGCTTTACAGTGAAGGACAGAAGTAAGAATACTCAAGGCAATGGTTCATGTCTACAAAGATGCTAATAAATTCTTGTGGGGTCGTTGAAGACCACTGCTCTCACACAGGCATAGCAAGGGAAGAAAATTGTCTGAGGTAAATACAAATCACTGAAGAGAGGGCAGGCTGAATCCAAATGTTTTCCAATGTGCTGCAAAGATACGTATCAAAAAAGATATCTAAGCAATCTCTCTCATTACATTAGAGAGAATAAAGTCGCACATTCAGAGACATTCATAGACCTGACTGAGAATTTGTCCAATCCGACTATTTACCATGGATTAATACCCGTGGTCCTTGTGGTTCCAGAAGAACCTAATGATTTATGTCTGAGGTATTTTTTGCCTGTGAAAAAGACATAGTGGTACTTCTCCTAACAAATGGCAAATATGTGAGAGGATAGAATCCAATTGTTTTGGGAAAGGATCTTAGACTGATTTAATATCTGTTTTGTTGTTTGTTTGGTTTTTTTACAGGGAAGCAAGAAGACCACCATGTTAGAAGGTTTCTGGGAAAGAAAAATTTGTGTATTAAAGGCAGCTGCTGGAATGGTTAGCAGAGATAGGACTTGGGCTGTCAGAAAGGCCTGGTGTTTGCCCAACATCCGTTCAGCTGATCACCTTGGACAGTGCCACCATTTGCCCTGTGACCCTTTCCCTTTCTCCCAGACAATGTCAGTCCTGGTGAGAAATGGGTGCAAATCAGTGTCCTCTAAAAGAGAATAAAGCAAGAAAACAGGCTTCAGGCACAAATTAGTTTTAATTTAGCTGTTGTAACCCATTGTTTCAGAGAACATGGGAACTGCTGTGTTACACAGAGACCTGGTCTATTCTGATCACAGCCTGACTGTATAACTCACACTGATAAATAGCTTCTTTTATACTAAACATCTGTGGGAAAGGCTGCTTCCCATGCTGGCCACATGCCTGCTAAATAAAACCCAGAGGAAATTGGCCAGGCAGTTCTGCATGCCTTTGTGAGAGAGGTTAAGGTTCAGCAATGACCTCTAGTCCCTTGCCTCTTGAACTGATGGGGCTAGATGCGCCATGAAGTTGGCGTACTAAGTCTTTGCTTTGCTATAGGAGTGCCTTGACCAGTTAGGTTGTTCTTTAAAGGGATTAGCCATCACAGCTTCGGAAATGTGTTTTAGATGGCCAAAGTCCTGCTTTTCCTTCCCCATCAAAAACAGAGGTTGCAAAAATGCAGACTAAAACAAACTCTGGAAATGTTAAAATGCAGACGCTAGATTGAAATATTTTTTTCAAGCTGGTTGATTTACGGAAGGGAGTTTTATTAATTGCAACTTGCTGGTTATATAACTGGTTGCATGCAGAAACCTGTAAAATTATAGACCAATAATCTTTTTTAATAAATGTATTCATCCCCGTAAAATAACCAATGATCAGCTGTGAAGCAAATACTAACTATGCTCTAAAGACAGATTTCAGTGATGAATGATCCAATTAACTAGACTGCAGAACTCTTTTAAAACCCTTTTTTCACTCTTGGTGAAGTATCTTGGTGCTTTCACAATGTGTCCTATAACAAACCTATCAAAGGGACTGCAAATAGGAAAGTCACGCTGCAGGATGATTTTGCAGTTCAGTGTCTGATGATGGAGAGCAGTGCGTGCTCAGACACTTTCAGTCTACTAGGGAGGACAGCAAGTATTTAAAAGAAGGAAAGAGGTACTGTTGTGAACTTAGTGGCAACTCAGACCTCTGATTCTTTAAGTGCTTTTGGACCCATTTACCCTTGTACATAAGTAAATCCACTGAAGGCAAATATGCAGTAGTTGAAGCTAAGCTTTTGTATAAATTTTGAGATGATTTGGTACATATCTGTGTGTGCTTACTCCCAAAGCTGGGTACTTGGAAGTGGTAAGTGAGAAATTCTGTTTCATTCAACTCAAAAGATGCAAATCAAATTTGATAGGTTACAGGTCTTCAAAGAAAGGAAGTTGAAAATTGAGGAAGGGAATGACTTGTTTGAACAAAACAGAGACTTGCTCTGCCTGCCCTTGTGCAAATTTTCCTTAATGCTTGATATTAGCAAATTGTTTTTCCTGCAGAGAAGTGCAAAGAAACAGAACATTTTAAAGAGTTGTTGGTTTGGTTTTTTTTTATGGAAAGTAAATATTGAAATCCTTAGTACAGGAGCTTGCTGAGATGCCTGATTTTAAATGTCACCCAGGTCTTAAAAGAAAAGAAAAAGACTGCTTTATATGTCAGCCTAAATGCAGACCAAAGAGGGTCAGGGATACCAAACACTTATCATTAGTTATTACAAGTAACCTACTAGTAGCTCTTTGCTTGTGTATAATTGGTGATAAGTTTTACCTACATATGTAAAAAGTGATCCTACTCTAGGCAGAAAAGTCTAGCATGAGTGATTGCAGATCATCATTTGTTCAGATGTAAGTGTAATGCTTCATTCAGCAATGTTACCCAATTCGTAAGACGTCAGAGAGTCTACAGAAATGGGAGTTCTCGTGTCCTTCTCAGCCCATCCTTGTTTTTTGTTGGTATTAGTCAGACCTTAAACAATGTTTGTGTTTTTCATCAAAGATAAGCTCTCAGGCAAACAGGAAGAGGGTGTAGTAAAAAGTGAACATAAACCATGCACTGGAACTGCTGGCATCCAGAGATTTTATCAGACTTTTCTTTTTTATTATGTCTGTATTTGCAATATATCTGTCTATTGTTTTTTCTTTCATTGCTGTCTCTCGGGGATAGTAAATATTATGTAGCACAGGGTATCTTCATGTCCAGACTGAAAATTGTTATGCAGCAATTCTTTTGTTTGCATGCCCTTTGTGAATTTGCACAGTTTGTGTCAGATACAGTTGACTTGCAAATGATGGCTTCAGAAGAACGAATATTATGAGGAAAACTCCATCTTTCTCTAAATTTCTCCAGCAAAATAACAACAAATTTTTTCCTCTATGTGTGTTTCATGTACATTCTTGAAGTAGAAAAGCTCTAGGGTTACCATGTGATCTGAGGATTTGAAAGCAAATCAACCGATACAAAAGCAACTATTACAACTTTTAAAAAGTCACTGATTTGCGGAAGCATTCACTGAATCCCTCAGCAAGGCAGCTTTTAACTGCGGCTTTCTCATACAGAATACGGACACTGTAGAGTAGACCAAATCCCCCCAGAGGCTAGAAATAATTTGGCCTTCTGAAGAAATTGCTTGGGTAATAGAGACATTCAGCACTTTGCCATCTCTCAATTTGTCTCTAATTTTGGCTCACCCTATTTCTCTATGAACAAAAACACGCAGTCTCCTGGAAGCTCTTTGATTTAGATGCAAGACAGGCTCTGTCGCAGACTCTTTCTCTGAAGACAAAGCATTATTAGTAATGGTTTTTTTTGCCTGTCTGGTTTGTTCAGGTTTATAATTTATCCTAGGTTTGGTTTTGTGTTTAGCACAGTACCTCCCCAGGCTCAGTACCTCCCCAGGCTCAGCTGAAGCCAGCATATAGCATTGTCACCTAAACAGAGTCCTCCTCCTTCATCTGCATAGTGCGATTACAAACCATATACTTTAAGCAGCACTGGAACTTGGTCAAGTCACTAGCATCTCAAATATCATATCAAAAAGTTGCCCAAAATATATTGCCCACCTTCACTGGCTGAAAGCTGCCTTCCTGTCCAGTTTTACCTACGCCCTTTTCACCGCCGGGGCGACTGCACTCTGCAACAAACTGCGCTCCGAAACGCGTGGAGCGATTTACCGTGATTTTGTCGTGCTGAAGATGGTTTTTGCGCTCGAGGACGTGAGATATTTGCAGGGCAACAGAGCCATGCTGGGGTAAGGCCTGAGGTCAGACCTTACATCACCCCGCATTTTCTAGCAGATGCTTTGTTGTCTTCCTGAGGTTGCTGCTACCACTTTAAAAAGAAGCATCTCAGGAATTTTCTTTTGAAACAGGCTTCCCCTCTCCAAATCCAATTACACTATTTCAGCTGGGTCATTTTCAATCCCTGCTGCATTTCTGGGTTTTTTTACTGAACTTCTTAAAGAAGCATAGCCCTACTGTTGGGAAAGCGAGGGCAGTTTCCACCGCGCTGACTCATGTCCCCGCTCCAGCGACCCTCATGGCCGGGGACTCTGGTGGGTTCCCTTCGGAATCTGCGGGCAGGTGAGACAGCGGCCACCCCACAGGTCCCGGGAGCGGGCGCCAGGTCCCCTTGGCTGGCCAAATGGCCACCCAGCTCAGCTCACATGAGACCAAGAGTAAGCGGGGCAGGCCTCAGCTGCCCTGGCGATGGAGGGGAGAGGTAGCGCCCAGGAGAACCCCCACCTCCATCAGGCAGCGCTGGGCTGCTTCCAGGGGCACAGGGAGGCACGGATGACCCTGAACTGCTTGATTCGCTGTCCGTGATGGGCAGCACCTGGGCCCCAGCACAGGGATAACATAGGTGGCAACCCTCTGCACTGGGATAAAGGCTGGGAGAACGTGACAGATGGGACGTGGGGGAACTGCAACAGGGCAAAGGAAAAGGATGGATGATGTGGAAACGGGAAACTGAACTTTATCATTCATGTCAGTTTAGATAGTGGAGTATGTTTTACTACAACAGCAGCAGAAAAAATTCAGCACACCACGTGCCCTGGTAACATCACTACTACCCCACCATCTAAATCTTTAAATTAGCAAAAGAAATTTGGAATGAAGGTGGATATCGAGTATTGCCAATTGATTGCTTCTGCATCATTTCTGAGTGGAGGGCACGGTGTCAGCGCAGAAACTCCAGTGTGACAGATCCCGAGAAACGTGTCCCACAAGCAGCAACGCTACGCTGTGACTGTGAAATGACACACCTTCTTGCCTGAGGTGTGTGATCTGGGAGAAAGTACCTTCAGAACTGTCATCGGAATTTCATAAGAAATCATTTCAGCTTAAAGGGAATAAATACACAAGACTTTATTCATTTAAAAACCCCTCTGAAACACTTCCATACAATTTCCCCCCTCTAGCAGTGTTACTGTCAAGTGTCAATTAGCATTTGTGTTGTAGCCGTGTATAAAGATCCCCTTGTTACGGGTCATGAACAAGCACAGTAATGAACCATGTTGCCTTCTTCAGAAAAGTGGACATCTGTGCTTGGAAGACATTAGGAAATTTTCATATACAGTAGAATTAAATGTATTCCCTAGCTTCAAAATGAAGTATAACATAGTCTTGTGCAATTTGTATTCTTGCTATCAGCAGAATGCTGTTATCTGGGTTTAAAATGGGATTATTTAACATAGATTTTATTTTTTTTTAATAAAACTCTTACATCTGTCTTTCAAAGACTTCTCAGTCTTTCCTAATTTAGTGCTCGGGGCTGCCACAGTGGATGTTTCTGCGGCGCTTCATACTACCGGGTGCGAAGTCACTGCCTAGCTCCCTGCGATCTCCCAGCTACGCAGGGTGGCTGCGGGCACCACGCAAGCTGAGATACTCCAGGAGCCTTTCGGTAAGCCTGGAGGCGCCTGTCTGCTCCTACAGAAGGACATTTAAGTTGGGAGGGTGCCATTTCTCTACTCCAGGTGTCTTTTTGTCGGAGCGCTCAGCAAATGGCTTGTTGTGTAACATTTTGCATTGCAGCACAGCTTTGCAGTCAGCTCTGCGCTGTTCGGCAGAAAAAATGGAACAAATCAAGTAGAGAGGCTTTCAGAACCAAAACAAGCGTTCATTTCTGTTGTGAAATCCCGTATAAATTTCCTTAACAGTTGTGCCACACACAGTGAGGGAGGCCAAAGAGGTCTGTTTCTGACAGCTATCATTGTTTCTTGCCTCAGCACAGTGTTTTATCTCTACAGCTGGAAAGAGGCTCCAAGTTTATAAAATGCCTGAATCTGGGTCAGGAAATATTTCTGCTTATTGCAAGCTGATTTCCCCATCTGATGTATGCGGGAGGTGTGGACAGCACAATGTTAATGCACAGCTGCTGAGTCGCTGCTCTCCCTTCTGATAATGAGCTCTTCAGAGGCCAAGAAGAAAACTCTGGGGCAAAACCTCCGGGTAAGGAAGCAGCCCGCTCTATTAACTCGTATTTCCCTGTTGTCATGCAAGCATTTCACCTGAAGGAAGAGAACACGCATCACAAATGCAGGTATCCGAAGGGGCGCACGCCAGCACACAGGGAGGGAGAGAGACGTGCAAGGCACTGGGCGTGCAACTCACCCGTCAGTTGTAGGTGGGGTTCCCTGGCGTCCCGTATCACCGGTCCCCTTTCCTCCGCTCATACTACCACACAGCAGCGTGGTTAAGATCTCGCCCCCGCTAATGCTACTTCTTACACTACAGAGAGATGGGGTCGGTCTGACCCCTTGCAAATCGTGAAAAATGGTGTGTTAAATAGGCCCAGCTGGGGGTTGGGCTGCTGGGAAGGAGATAGGGGCTCAGCTGCAGATAGCGTCTGTGCTAGAAACATCTTTCACGTCATAAGCTCTGTCCTTAAGGGTCTGGCACTCTCATTCCTAGGGAAGATGCTCACAGTTTCACCCACTGAGCTGTGGGGAATAATCCCTGGCAGCTTCTCCTGCTGTTTTCCCATGGAAAACCATGAGGTAGTTTTGCATCTGTGTTCCTAAGCATTTAAGCCCTTCTAGACCCCACCAGTGTCAGAGCTGGGACAGGCGTTGGATGAGGAAGAAGAGTCAGCGGTTCAAGAGGAGTGAAGTTTACCTCTGCCTCTGCACTGCCAGTGTTCCAGTTTAGCATTGGGCTTAATGGAGCCATCCCCAGTTCTATACCTGAACCGGGTATAGGAGACATTACCACATACGGCATTTACAGTTTCCCCGTCCCTGTTGCCCTTTGAGGTTTGTTCTTATTGTCCTGATCAGCATTCGCTGCTTCCCACCCTGGAGGCAGCTGTATTTCACTGCTGAGTGAGCTGCGTGATTTTATTCCAGTTCATATTGTACAGCATTTATCTCTTGAGATTAAAAATACACCAGAAATCAAGATTTGTAATGTTGTTGTGATTGTTTTCCTTTTCATAAATTGCAAACAGTAAATCACTTAGTCTCATTTAATAAATCATGTCGTCTAAGCATCTATTTTGTTTATGCTGTTTCTTAGTTCACCTTGGCTCCCTTTTGATTCCAATCATGTGAAAACGCTCAAAATCATATACTGGCTTGAAAACAGGACGTTTTTCAAAAGAAAACTTTATTGCTGAGTCTAACGAGAAGTGCTGCTGCATATGGGTGTTTGGCTGCACATATATTAGAACATCACGTCGAAACAGATATTTTGAACATAAGGGAGTTAAGAGTTGAAGTCCAAAAAATCTTTTACTTTTTTAAAAATTATTTTTAAAGCCAAATTATCTTTCTAAAAGCTGTGGCATGGAAATGCAAGGAATCTGGTTTTTTCCCTCTTCCTTTTATTCCCCCCGGCTCTTGGATACGATCCCACAAACTCTGACTTTGGCTCAGTCCCCTTCACTGGTCTAGTGAGGTTAAAATATAACACAGGTTACCAGTGTGAGCCAGAATGCTGTACCTCTCAGAACAGTCAAAAGAAAGTTAGGATGCTCTCTGGAATATGGAAAATTCAGATGTACCAAGTGTGGGAAAGAAATCTGAGCCCAAACTTCCCAGCTGCCCCGCTTTAGGTTGTGGAGGACTGCCTGCTATTTTGTGAATGGAACATGAACCGTGGGCCTGTGCCTGTGTGTCTGTGTCAGGGCTCTTGTTTATGAGCTCGGTCACTATTTCCATTTCAGAAGAAATAAGATAAATCCTTCTGACATTCCAGCTCTTTCTCTTCTTGGCTGTAACTCTTGGTGAATACTTCAGATTTGGCAAAGAGTTTTGTCTGCCCTAAAACTATGTTTCTTGACAAATAAATTATTTGCTGGTAGAAGTTTGCCAACTCTGGTCAGGACTGCAAAGATTTTTACACATTTCAGACCTGAAGAAGAGCCTGCGTGTGTTTTTTCCAGCTCTCTATTGTTCTAGTAAATGATATGGCCTCTCTCAACAAGCCTTTCCTGTCACCATAGATCATGGTTCTGCATCTGCACACGAGTAATACTACGCATGCCTTTCTTTCTGTAATGTGACTTGAAAATGTTTATCACACTCTTTGCTTCAGGATTTTAGAAAAGAGGATTTTTATCAAGGCTTAAGGAATAAATAGAGGATAGTTTACGAGCATAATCTGTTAGCCTCGGTAAGCAAATGGCTCTTGAAAAATAATTCCTCTAGGATGTATATGCATTTTATGGTTTTCTGCACGGTTCAGAAAGTTCATGTGAGAGTTGCTCTTTGCATCATTAACAAGTCAGGGCAGGACCATCCACTCACCACTGTCAAACCATTCTACTTCGGACAGCAAATCCTTCAGGCAGGATCACAACACGGGGCATAGATCAGCGCTACCAATTTCTCACATGCTTCTTTTTCTTCCTTCTGTTAGGAATCCTCATCTGAGGCTTCATCCCTTGACAAACGCAACACTTTCCACCTCCCTTCTCCGTGAGGTGGAAGACATTATGCATGTGACAGGAGTAAGCTTTCAGAGGGGAAGCTTGTTAGCTACGCAAAGCTGAGGAATCTATGGAGAGCGATGATGGATTCTGTGTTAGCTGAGAAAAGCCAGAGGTTGCCTTGCTTCTGCCAAGGCGTATCATGTAGTAGGCACTAGGACAGGAATGTGATGGAAGCAGGAGAGCACCCAGAGACATACCTTTCACAAACTTCAAAAGAATGTCCTCCATTGTCATTTTTTTGGTTCAACTGTGTCAGACTGATGTCTAGCTTGCTGTAGGCTGGATGAGGCTACCTGCAGAGCTTTCAGAAGGAGGACCGCCACAAGCCTGTTAGTGAAAGAAAACAGAACTGGAAGACAAGAAAAAACGAGAAAGTAAAAAAAGCTGAAGTGCTGACTCCTTGGATCTGTTGAGAAATACCCACAACGTGCACTCCTTTTCATTTGCTGGTTTTTCCCTTTCTGGTGCAGTAACAGGCTGTTTCCAGAATAGCCAGTTTGCTGAGATCCTATCCAGGGGTTTCTTCTGCCATTGCCTGAGAAAACTGTCTCAACAGTAGCAGAAACTCTTAAAGGAATGTCAGGTACACGCCTTTAATTAGGTTGTCTGAGGTTTGGGTTGTGTGGTTTTGGGGGTTTTTTGGGAGTCTAAGTGTATCTTAAAAGGATTCTAACTTTTACAGTAAAAGCCTTGAGAAATATGCTTCATCCGAAAGGCAAAAGCACATCTGTAGAAATCTGAGTAGCATTTCATTAGACTTCTCTTTACAGCTATTTACCTGCAGCCAGTAACAACATTGTGTATATTCTTTCGGATGTGGGTATAAAGAGCTCTGAAAGAGCGGAACAGGACATTGAGACAGCATGGAACATTTCGTGGGGTTTTGGTTGTTGGGGTTTTGTTACTGGGAATAGACAGAAATCAACTGTTTGAGCACATGCTCCGAGGTCTGACGTTTGTACATATAGATACTTACACATCAAAGAAAACCAAGGACACCCCTGTTCTCCTTTCAAGAGAGAAGGGGGAAAAAGAGAACAAGGGCTGTCCCTCAGCGTTGTGGCAGTCCCTGTCACCTCAGCGCTTCTGCTCGGTGACACTGTTGGCCGCACTGGACAGTGGGCAGCGAGGGAGGCAGCAACACCTCTGGCACAGAAAAGCCCAGCTGGCATAAAGTCATTTATTCACTAACCGACGGAAACCAGTGGAAACCGGGGTGCGAGCCGCTCACCCAGGTCAGACTGACGGAACACCTGTGAGCTGTAGATAAGCAGCTTGCAAGTCCCTCAAGTCATAGGTGGCTCTTCGTGCAGGTGTGGGACAGGGAACGAAACCCATGCTTCTCTTTCTGGCTTCAAAGTACTTCTCAGATAAAGTGTAAACAAAACCCTCAAAAATTAGATTAAGGCAAGGGATTCAGGTGATTTTTTTGAATTAATTCTTCAGACCAAATGTAGGTTTATCATCACAATGAACTTCAGTAGAACTTAAGTGGCTTGATCTCATTGCCCAAGAGCAAGTTGAACGAATTTGAAAATGGTGGAAAGCGGTTTCCCCTCAGCAGCGCCAGGATGGCAAAACCCTCCCGAACCGATCGATCAGCGCAGCAGCACGGCCACCCCCAGCCGTCTGTGCGAGGCGCCTCATTCTGCAGCGCCCGGGTCTCGGGTGCGGCTGGTAACCGCGGTGCTGCTGTGGAGAGGTTTGAGGGCTGCGAAAGGGCCGGCGGGGCTTTCTGGGGCAGCGTCCTCTGCTACAGCCGAGGAGAAGGTTTGTCAGACTAATCACTACCAGCTCTCTCGCTATTTTGGGCAAAATAATCTGAATACAGGATATTTGGTAAACATCAGCACCCGACGTTTGTTTTATCAAAATAAAAGCTCCTACATGATTTGTAAAACCATAAATAAAGCCAAAGGTTCCTCTGCGTTGAAATTCGGTTCATTATTTGCTCGAATGACTGCACGAACAGCACAGAACCCCCGGCCATGAACGCGAAGCGTACGATGAGACGGACAGATGGTTCTGTTCACTTCTGCCCACTGGCACCTCACTGCTGAGCTGGCCGCTCTCCTGCCTCCCTGCGAGGTGCCTGCGCGGGGAGCGAATGGCAGCGGTGCGGCTTTCACATCAAACACGAACACGCAAGGCCAGCACCCAGATTTTCACGGCTGATTTTCACGCAGGCCCCTCCAGTCGCCGAGTAATTATGTATTTCAACCGATCTATCTTCAGGTGAAGTAACGAAATATCCGGTCACAAATGCATTCTGCTATTTTGACAAGTGACCAGTAACACGCGTTAGTGGAATCTCTGGGTGGCAAAGAGCAGAAGAGGGAAGTCCGGGGGAGGGCTCAGGACGGATCGGCAGCCCGCAGGCAAGCAGTTCTGTCCCGGGGCATCCCCGGGCAGTGGGCAGAGCTTGCTGACACGGGCCCGGCTGCTGCCTCGCCAGGGGTGGCTGCGAACGGCAGCAATGCGTTTCGCTACGGGGCAAAAAAGAGCCGCGGTGGGAAGGCACACGCACACACAGAGCTCCAGCGGCGACGCGTTTCCGTCTTCTCCTTCATTCATCTGTGGCATCAGCTAGCCGTGACAGCGAACGGAACCCACTCATCGTTGTATCCAGTGCAAATGCAGTCAATCAGAGGAAATAAATACATAAATGCAACATTCATAGGCATGCACAAGACACTTCCCAGTAATGGTTTCAACCTGAGAGTTTGACTGGGGTTTTTTCCCAGCAAGGAGAGCCCATGGGCAGTGTTTTTACACTCTGAGACCAGAGTCACCTTGGGAGGAGTGGTGTTGGGTTGCGGTGGTGGTGTTGGGTCACAGTGGTGTTGGGTCACAGCTGTGTTGGGTCGCGGTAGTGGTGTTGGGTCGCAGTGCTGGTGTTGGGTCACGGTGGTGTTGGGTCGTGGTGGTGTTGGGTCACAGTGGTGTTTGGTCGCAGTGTTGTTGGGTCACTGGGTCGTGGTGGCGGTGTTGTGTCACGATGGCGCTGGGTCACGGCGGCACCGTTGGGCCGTGGTGACGGCGCGGCCCCTCCATCCCGACCCAGCACAGCCCCGCGCTCCAGGCGCGAAGCACCGGTCCGCGGTGCGGGGGCGGTGCGCGGGCGGGGGCGGGGAGGGCGG
>Ga0065711_1007397_pt1 | contig 22016 bp, 8 predicted proteins | sample Hoacrofraction12_FD_59098 | JGI IMG/M metagenome (GOLD analysis project Ga0065711, IMG submission 59098) | Hoatzin crop microbial communities from Cojedes, Venezuela - Epithelial fraction 12 v2 (version 2) | ecosystem: Host-associated > Birds > Digestive system > Esophagus > Crop | place... | reverse complement strand
TTTTTTTTTTTTTTTTTTTTTTTTTTTTTTTTAGTTTTAGCTGTATTTCTCTTTTCACAGTGTTCTTCAGGAAAAATAACACGTTTAGTTCTGAAGTTGGTTTAAAAAATTGAAACACTTTGAGTACAGTTTCCTGTATGCTCAAGGATTATGCAGCAGTGACTTTCTGTTTTGTGTAGAGTAATAATAGATCTCTCTTTATGATAAATACAAACAGTAACATTTTAAAAATCAAATGGTTTTGTGTCAAGTAATATTTCTCAGGAGCTAAATGCTCATGTTCATTTCAAACAGTGCATTCATTAGCTTTAATAGGCATGGTCAACTGTTTGAAACACTTGGAGCTGAAATGGCTTTCTCAAAGTCTTCCAGTATCCTTCACTTCTATATGTTTAGAGAGGATGATGCACTTAAATACTTGGCCAGACTGGTATGGATGCAGGTGATGGTGAGAGCTGTTGCAAATGTAAGTGCAGAACCCCCAATTTGTGATTTCCCTACCAAGGCCTTTGGCTTCGGGTGAGTGTGGTCCTGGCCTGTGGTGCCTCTGAAGGTCGTTCTTTAGCTGTTGTAGCTCCTCTTGCAGAATGAGTGCAGAATGAAGAAGCATATACCTTGCTCTCCTCGCTCACTTACATAGAACAATCCTTCACAGAAGGGCTCAGAATTTATAAACATAATATTCTTTGGTGCTCCCTCATGATAAGTCTTATTATACTATGCCTTTCCTGTGCTGTATTTTCTTTTTTAAATTCCCATTTCCTCTGTTTCTTTGCTTTCCGCAATGATCTTTGTGAATTTCTGTCTTTTGAGCTTTGCTTTCAACGCAGGACTCCCTCTTTAAAATCGGAGCTTCTGGAAGGGTGTTGCTGACGTCAGGCTTTTGGGTTTCTGGCAGCACTTTTGCTTCTTTTGGGCCTATTTGCATCCATGTGCTTGTCTTCCTGGTCAGTATCATCTGAAAAGAAATAGAAAAACCAAAACAGTAAAATCTTCGTAGTATCAGTGCATGGACCTTGCTTAGACTAAAAGCTGTTTGCAAAATGCCTATCCTGGATCATCAAAGACTTTTTCTAGGACCTAATTGTTACCGCTTGATAAATCCAATGCTCAATACCATTGGCATAATGGTGTCTGACGTGATGGCATCATAGTAGAACCTATTTATTGGTATCCTTATTAAAAATGGCGAAGAACAGAGTTTGAGAGGCTTCTGAAAATGCTAAAAAAGCTTTAAATAATCCTACCAGGCTTTGGAGTAGTTTAGCATGAGGAAAAATGCTGAATCATCTGAGTGAACTATTTTGAATACTTCATACTGGACTGCACAACTTCTGTTCATATGTTTTTGTTTAAGGATAACTAGCTTTGTCCATATATGAAGTAATTAGAAATAGATCAGTACTGCAACAGCTCTTGTAAAGCAGCCCCTTAAGCATCGATGGAAGGATGCTACTGGTCTGTTTTCTTAGTGGCAGTAATGTGACAACTTAGTGACAATGATGTGACAACTTCAAATGCAGATTAGACTCAGGAACAAGTATCATATTTGCAACATAGAAAATTTTAATTAGAAAAAGTGAATTTGGGCAAATTCTTAAAGATAGTAACAGTTTCATTGGCCAAATCATTCTGCTAGCATTTCTTCCTTTCCACATATTTAACCAGCTATTTCTGCACAGTGTAAGACAGTGTTGATCTGAAGTCAGCCATGACTTTTGGAGTCCTTCTAGAATCTTCTAATTTTGTAAACCATCAGAATACATTTTCTTGTTAACAGAAGAGCTATAGCTAAACGTCTGCCTGTGTCCTGCTAAAGCCTGGCAGGACTGCAGCTTGAAGATCATGTCAAGGCTTATTACACTGGCAACAGAACAGCCTTGGCTGCTAGCCTTAGATCTGTCCCTATCCAGGAGATCTGCAGAGTGGCCAAATGGTATCCTTTGCGTACATTATATATATATAAACTGCTGGTGCTTTAGATGTAACATCTTGCCGATAAATGTTTTTTTTGTTGAGGATGGGAGGGAAGTGGGGTGGTTCAGATTACAAGACCAAATGCTTTGAAGTGCTTGGTATGGAGTCTACTGGGAAACAATAAGAACACAGATATTCCCAAAATAGGGACTCAACATTTTTCTTTCTTGTCATTTTTTAACTTCCCAGTGAACAGAAATATACTCTACTCTAGACATTATTTATTTAAGTTGTCCACCTCTTAAAAATATTTTGTAGTAAGGAGTTATCCTAGTCTTTAATGTAAACATACATGATGTACGAGGCCACACATTACTGCTTTCTCTGTAAAGGGTACTGCTGTCCTTGGTTTCTTTCGTTACAGCATATTACTTTTTTTTTTTTAAACATTTTGTTTCCAAGGCCTCCTTTAAGCTTTTGAGCTCAAAGGCTATGAATCCACAAAATACTTTTAGACGATAAAATTACTTCCCTGCAAGGTTTCTGCTTTGGAAGGAAGCAGGCTGTGGATTACCAGTCACTTGCCTCCTTTTCTTTCCTAGATCAGGAACATTTTCTAACTTTTTGTCTAAAATTAATCTCTGGATATTTTTAAAGAGAATTGTGTTTGAAAGTCCTTCTTTTCATCCTTGAAAGTGCTGAGGCACTGATGTCAAATGCAAGGAGATGATGTCTAGGTGCCTAAGTGAGGTGCTTCAAAGCTCTATTTCTGTAGCTTGTCCAATGCTGGAAGTATGTATCCCATAGAGGTTATTAGCAGAGATGTAGATCTCTCTGAGAATAACTAGTATCTCTCTTCTTTTTTCCTGTTCTCACTTTGTTAATATGTCGTAACTTCTTGAAAAAGAATAAACAGCCTGACTTGTACTGTCCTATAGTCATACCACGTTTGTCAAACACAGATGAGAATTGCTATAAATGTCTTGCTGTAACCTCGATTTTGGCTTTTATGGCCAAAGGTGGTGTGGAGGGATGTGAAAAGGTTTCATTATGACAAGTGTAGATTGCCTTCTCCCCTTTACCCAAAGATTTCTGGCTGATTCCAGGGCCTGTTCTTTGTACTGAGATTGCAGTTTGTTGCTATTTGCCTGCTAAAGAAGGGGGAAGACTTCATATACCTTCCATTCTTCCTGATCATTTTTTCAGGGCAGGTAGAAATCAGACACATAGAACTTGTGTAGTTTTTGGTCTAGACCATCCATGGTAACATTTTAATTTCCTTTGATATCTTCAAAGTTAAATTTACTCCTGGTAGCAAAGCACCAATGCTCACAAATGCAGAATAAATTAGGATTTGGGGAATCTGGATCCACTGTGGATAATGGTTCTTCATAGGGGGGATTGTCATAATGGAGATGAGCCGCTGAAGCGAAGTTTCTGGTATACTGGAGTGCACCAGGTGGAACTTCTCGTTCTTGCCCTTTCATGGCCATTTAGGGACAAAAAACTTCCAAACCATCCCCATTTTGAATGCTTGTACCACATCATTCTGTTCTTTTTGTGTCTGAATTAGAGGATGAAATTTTCTGCACGTGTCTGATTTCTTGACTTAAATCCTTTATTGCTAACCTTCGTCCCTTTTGTTTCATAGGAGATGATACTTTAAAGATATGGGATATTAGACAATTTAAAAAGCCTCTTAATTCAGCAGAAAGACTGCCCAGCTTCTTTCCAATGTAAGTACTCTATTTTATTCCAGTGAGCAGGAATAGCAGTGGTTGAGTTGAATGGGAGGGAGTCTAGTGGAGTTCTCCATTCTCGCTAGGTCCAGAACTGTGCAGAAACAACTGCACAGGGAGGACTGTGCAATGAGGATTCTTTGCTGTTTTAGGACTTCATATTGCTTTAAAAGATCTTGTATTTTTTATGATAATTTATAGCTAGTTTTGCATGTTGTAGGCCATTTTTTAGTCTCGTATGTCTTATGCCTAATTAGATTAGCAGCTTTCCTGGAGGAGGCCAGTTCATTGCCTTATGTTCGTGTAATGAGATATATAAGTAGTCATCATTCTTATTTGGTCTATGATTAATAAAAAAAAAGAGCTGGATTGAAAAGTAGACATAACATGAAGGTGCATGGTATGAATTCAGGTTATGATTTCAGAAGTGCTGATGACTGTGTTCTTTGGTACTAAAATACTATATTGTACTGCATGGTGCCAAGTATTGTATCTAACGTTTATATTGGTATTACCTGCATTTCTATACCTGTAGCACACCCAAGTCCAACTCTCAGGACAATTTATACATTTGAAATAAGGTCTTAGAAAGGCAGGTCATGGGCAACTCTATCTTGACTGCAGTTGTAGCATAGAGGAAAAGGACAGACAAACATTTTTGGCCACTTTGTAAAGACACTGCCTTGCATCATTGAGAAATGTATCATCAGCAAAAACATATTTAATGATTGATTTATTTTTTTACTTAATGATGATAACCAGATTTGAAAACAGTTGTTTTGGTTTGTTTCTAATGTAGAAAAGTTTGAAGGACTTTTTAGTGAAGGAGTATTTTTATTGGATCTGCCAATGTTGCACATTCTGTGCGCAGCTGTAATTGTACATGTGAACTGTATGTGATGACTGTAGTAATAGATGACAGTTGACAAAAGATTTTTTTTTAAAGCTTTGCCTTGAAAGGATTAACAAATAGAAAGAATTATTTTTAAGAAGTGCAATTTACATGTAAGTTCCCTGTACTTTAATTGTTGATTTGCCCAGTGTGATGATTTATTTTCTTCAACAGGACAGATTGTTGTTTCAGCCCGGATGATAAAATACTCGTCACAGGCACCTCTGTTAAGAAAGGTGGTGGCAGTGGGAAGCTTTTTTTCTTTTATCGGGAGACATTCCAGAAGTTGTATGAAATAGAAGTTACAGATGCAGTATGTATTTTAGTTTTCTTTTGTCAACTATTCAAAATTTGAATGAAATTATTTTCATATTATTTTTTCCCCTTACACAGGTAATGACCTACTAACACTACTGTCATTTTTCTACTCCATATTTAAGAACTAGAGACAGAGTGGCCTGAATGAATGCTATTCTCCTTTCAATTGAAAAAATCAAAATAAAATCTTGGGACAAGGTGTTTAAGCACTGGGAGATCCCTGCTTTGGTGTTACTGTTGTGTTTCTGAAGGATTTCTGTGAGCCTTTCTAGACCTGTGAAAGTGAGGCACAAATCCTAAAATTCTTACGTGTTTATGCTGTTTACTCCACCAGTTACCAAGATGAAATGCCGTATTGTGACAAAACTCCTACTTGTCCCTGAAACTAGCCTTGTGGTTACTATAGAACGTATTTCAATAAACGCTAGCTTGTGTAAATGCAACAATTTTGTGGCAAAAAGGCAGGCATCATTAAGAATCCCTCCATCAAAAATAGCATTCTCAGCAGTAATACAAAAACCTGAAATTGTGAATCAGTAATACAGAAGACTCTGTGTATGACTTGGACTGCCTACCTATTCCTTGTGCAGAAGGAAAAAACTTAATATCATAGTTGAAAAAAGGTCCTTTCACTCATGTTATATACACAAGTAAGCTTATAGTTTATAACAAACAAGAGGGGGAGAAATTCAAACAGAATTGCCGTTGCTTAAGAATGGCAATGTATGCTGAAGTCTCATTAGTTGGTGTAGTCTGTCAGATAGCAACTTTGTTGCTTTCTTTCAGGATATTGTTTTCTCCTTCTGCAGTTTTCTTTACCTAGCACAGCAGTCTTTCCTAGCACAGTGGACCAAAACCCCTTGTGCTGGTCTGGTTTACCTGCTGAGGTGGATAATGCTGCAGGAGCGTCCAGAAAATACTGCTTTGCTGTCAGTTCACTCAGAATTGGGAGGTAATTTTCTGATGTTCTGCTTCAAAATGCAATAGAGAGAGGGAGCTGAGGACCAACAGCAGGAAATTGTTGGAAAAACAAAACTAGGGGTCAGTAAGCGACTTCAGTGGGGCCACTCACCTAGTAAAATTTTAAGTATGTGTACAAATCTCAGCAGGTTCATAATTTTATGCTATAATGTATATGGGTGCTGATATTTATATGGTACTTTTTAAGACTGTAGTAAATTACTTTTGTCTGTAGAGTTTTAGTGCTGCTGTTTTTCTTCATTTGTAGTTATAAAATTTAAGACTGCCATTCTCCTGCTTTGAATGTAATGGATCAAATGAAAATAATGGAAATAATAAGTGAAGAATTGAGACTTACAAATGCTGATCTTATGACATAATTTTTAGTGAGTCAGCACTAATAATACCTCTACAGTGAGTCTGTCTAGCTTCCAGCTTCAACTCTACACATCTAAGAAAAACAGAGTTAAGCATATCAAACAATCTAAAAGAAGAAAAATTAATGTAAGTGGTGTTATAAAAGTGGTCTGTTTTTTCAAGATCTTTCTAATGTTTGTATCTTTTTGGCTTTTTCATTAATGTTCTTTTCTTGTTCTTCTGAAGTTGCAGTGTTTGATGAAATGTAAATGCATAAATGCATGCTAAAAACAAATTAATTCTCAGGAAACTGGCTTTTGTATTTTATAAGCAGTACATGCTGTTTGTTGGAAAGATCATTGGCCTGTAAACTGTAGATTAAAATCTTGTGTGTAGTTTATCAAAGCATTTTTTCAGCGGTGCAGTAATTACTTGCTTTCTACAGACTACTTTCCTAGTTTCCATTTTTTCCTTATACTCTCTCCAAAATGCAGATAGCAGTTAGTGTAAGGATAAACATGTGCTGTTCTCTAATATTTCAGTTTGTCTTCTGTAACTAAATATCATACTTCTTTACCTTTTGTATGTTATCTATGTAATTTCAGTGTTCCTAGTATTGTTTTTTTAGGCATTGCATAGATGAAATACGCTGTGCCAATGTGTGTAGTACAAGAACAGATACACCAATATCTATCTCTGCAAAGAGCTTGATCTGCTGTCTCACCTCATCAAAATAATTTCAGTGACTTCAGCTGTATTCAGCCCAAATTGCTAAGGAAAAAGGACATCATTCATCATTTATTTCAAATATAAAACAAAAATAATAAGAGGTTTTGAGGCAATTGTATATGAGCTTGGTGGTAGAATGTATATAATCAGAATAACAGAAAATCTACTGTGAAGAGAAAACATAAGCTATTAATGTGTTACTTCTTTAATTTCACAATGATTTTTAAAGGAAATGCCGGTAAGCTTAGAAAATAGAAAAACACTAAAGAGCCGTAAACATTAGCTCAAACCTCTTTGGTAAACAGCCAGTGCAATTGGCCTGTGAATGAACCTAGGGGATAATGGGAAAATATTTAATGGGAATGTTTGACCAAAGCTATGTCTGACATTCCTTTCCACCATACCACACAAACCTTTTTTCACCTTTTCTTTCAAGTTTTCATGGGAAAACCCATTACTGTTTCTGAGCTGCTGGAGTGAAACCTTGTAATTTTACTGATAGACTGACAGTCTGATTAGTCTCTGCTGTTGGGGCTAGGTATAGAATATTAATTTGCTTTTCATTTCATGTTGGATTTTTTTTTGTCGCAATCTGTAGCCATGTAGGCATTGGGACTAGTGTAGAACTCAAGCTACTTGGGTAAGTAATATTTTTTGAGGAACAATCAGATAAATGTCAGAAGTGGTGCAGAACATGGGCTGTGTCTCTGGCCAGTAGCTGTGTGCCAGCAAGAGAAGGCGTGAACAGGGCGAATACACAATGGTGCGTCTCTGACTATACTGTTCTGCCTCTGGTCATCTGTGACTGAGAGATAGCTTGATGCAGATGTAGGAGTTTTACAGTTAATAGCGTTCAGTGGATTTCAGTTCCAAGAGTTTATCAAGGAGTGAAATTACCCATGTTGCAGGTTATTGGCAGGGTCATTTGCTTACTGCAGATTAGATCAAAACTCAGAGGTGGGAGCTCCTGCCTCTCCTACTCTCATAAGGATGCTGATGCTCTGCGTACAGTATGTCAGCCTTACTCTGCCTCAGTGTGTACAGGTGTGATTGGAAGTTACGAGGGCTTTGTACTGTGGCCATTGTTACATATGTTACACTGGACAGAATTCCTCTCTTTTCTACAAGAACTGGGTTTTAAAAACTCCTGTTATGCACATGCAGCTTTTTCTTAGTTTTTCTGTCTCTGTTTCTTCTATCTTGACAGTATTATCTGTGAACGGTTCTTTTGCTCTCACCTCAAATATCAAGAAAATATTTACATTAAACTTTCTCAGTTTGAGCATTGGAGGCTTATTTCATGTTAAAGATTTATAATTGCATGCAGAATGTTTCTTCACTCCATTTAGATGGATAAGGAGACTAAACAGATGCCAGGAAATGTAACTGCCAGAAGAGGGGTACATAGTGTATGCATAGAAACTCAGAGGCCATTTCCCTTTCCTTTACTCAGGTAGTATAAGAGGAAGGAAGACCTGTAGCTGCTTTAGGATGAGGTCTCATCTTTTGGGATGTCTGTAACTGCACCCTCTTTCTGGAATGGAAGGGAGATTTCATTGTCAGATGCAAGTCAGGGACGGTTTATTCCTAATTCTTGGTTTGGTTATGTAAGTATGAGATCTTCATGGGAACCAGTTATAAATACCTAGTGTATGGGAAACAGAGCTGGATACTCAACATTTCCCCCAACATCAATTTAATTTAAAATAGCTGTGGATAGCCACTTGAATCACTCTCACATGTCTATCATTAATTTGACTAGTTCAAACAGATCACCCAGCATTTATCCGTATTACAGACGAGATTGATTCTGGCAGCAATAGAGCAGTGATTTTCCCACTATGGAAAGGAGTAGTAGTACACCTCGTTACTGCCAAGCAAGAGTGGGCACTGAAAAATAAAAAATAGAAGTTGTACTATTACAGAAATTGCTAGTTTTAAATGAAAATGTAAGTAATACTTCAATTTAAAATTGAGCCAAGATTATGAGCTTGCGTACGTTATAAAATGAGATGTGCGAGTTTTTAAAGTATTCCAAAGGTTTTTGTAGATAAGCAACAATCCAAAACCATGGAATTATGGTTGTTTTGGGATACCTGTTTCTGTTAGGAGGATTCTTTGGTATTTTCTTAGTTTCTCAAATATAAGCAAAAGTTAAATTGTCAAATACTTCGGAAAATACCACTAAGGGATGTTTCAGGAAGGTCTTCGGAGATGAGCTATAAATAAAGCTTCTTTTTAGACTAAAGAGTGAAAAGGAAAGGAGGAGTAAGGAATATGAAACTTCCAGCATCCTTTATGCACAGTTGATATAGGATTGCAGTATTTCTTTCCTTGACCTCAAATGATATAATTTACTATTTATAAGGTGCAGTAATATAGTAAAGGGCTTTTCCACTGTGGCCCATTTCACTAAGATTTAAAGCTTTTGAATTTAAGAAGAATAAATTCTTTTAACTTCTGGAATAGATCATTGTGCTACTTCTGGGTTTTTTTTTTTTAAGCCATTTATTTTATTTGAAAGGAAAATCCACGTTGTCCACGATAAGGAAGTAAATACAATATTTAAGGTCCAGTAAATTTTTGTGCTGATTAAAGTAACAAAAGAAAAAAAAATCTACTAGAAAAGGTGAATCACAAGAATGTGTTTTCTTTCATAGTGAGGTAACTTGTCAATTTTTGTTCTCTGCTTTTATCTCTGTAAAGATAATGTGGTCATTCCCATTGTATACCCTGCAGCAGCATGTACTTTGTTTTGGGGGAGCTGTCACTAGAGGTTTGAGGTATGTGAGAGAAATAATCTGTGCAGGTTTCCTCAGTGTAATGGGGAGTAGAGGGTCTACGTGGAGGTTGTCTTGACTTAGTTTCGTGATATACTGCGATGAAAGTGTGGCTGTAATTTTAACAGAGCAAGTGCTTGAAAATGTCCTACCTTGCAATTACAAGGAGAACAGTTTGCCACCTTGATTATGTCACTTTTTCTATTTAACAAAAAAGGAAAATTGTTGTTCAGTGGCTCAATTCACTTCTAAGAATATATTATATAGCTGTACCTTGAGAGAGAAGGGATACAACATTGCTATCCATATGTTCTATACTGAGATCCTGCTTTAAATTATTGGCCCCTGAAAATGTTTTTAGGATATTTCTGGTTTCTGCATAGAAAACTGTAAATTTTATCTGTTTCTGGTCCCTCTTCTATTGAATGTTTCCACACATTTTCTAAGTCATGTTTCACAAGGGAAAAACATTAGTGTTGTTTCCTCTACTACTATATTCTCATGAGTGTTTTAAATCTAATGATAGCAGGTCACTGCATTCTAGATATTCCCTAACCTCCCACCTTATTTATTGTAGTTGGCTCTTTTCCTTGGAAGAGCTCCAGGGGAATCTCAAACCTGAAGATTTTTGCATTTGGGGTTTAAAGTAGATTTTTGATATCATATTAGTATATTTTTATTGTGTGAGCAGCCTTGTTTTTGGATGAGAGCATGCATAGTATCAACATATGAGTGTTAACCATCTTTTTGCTCAAAAGAAGAAACAAAATGGAAGCAAACTGGTAGCATTTGTTCACCTTTGCTGACATTTGGAAATGGCATAGTTCTAAATCAGTTATTTAATATTTTTTAAATTAAAAACACAGCAGTTTTGTATGAATTACTCAGTTTACATTTTTTTCCTTCCTCTGGTCGGTGGGTGCATCCAGGAGACAGGCCAGCCTTTCCCAGATACACCAGCGTTGGCAAGCCAAGTCGTTGGCTTTTTGGATCACCACTGTGCTCTAAGACACCCGCGAAGAGAGATACAGTGTGCGCAGTGGGAATTAATGTTGTCTCTGAGCAGCATTATCTTTCAATGATTCTTAAGGTATAGTTTATGTTGTTCTTGGAGGTGAGCAGACAGTTAATGTAGCTGATGCTTCATGCAGATCTGCTGCAGAGAAATCAAGGTGACTGTAAGAGAAGGAAAGACCTATCTATGTAAAAGACTTCCCTTACTATGCCAACTTTATTGGTTGATTTTACTTTCCATTCTGCATGTCAACCATCATTATTAATGATCCTTGATTATTAAGTAGAAATAGCAGTGTTTCTGCAGGTAAGATTGCCATTAGCTTCAGATAAGAATATCGAGTTTCTCATTTTTTCCTTTAAATTCCAGTTGCATAGAGCTGAAGAGAAAATATATTTTTGTACATTTGGGGAAAAATGTGCTGAAACGTTTGCTTAAGACTCTTTTGGCCCTGTTTCTGAACTTTATAGATTATGAGGGCATGAGAGGGAGGAAATGAAGTGTTTCCTTTTGAAGCTTTGAGATCTTGAAGACAGGCAGGAGCCACTCTGCTGCCTAAAAGTTAGAATGCTTATGGGCCTTTCCTGCATGAAAATTTTGGTATACTCTGAGACATTTTCCTCTCTTTTAACAGCAGCGTACGCATTCTTGCTGGGATGTATTTCATAAGCAGTTACAGAGAAGTTTTCCATCCATGAAAACTGTGGGCCACTTCAAACGTGTCCATGAAGATTTGTACAAAGACTAGATTTGTATCTCCTGTACAGCAGCCTAAGTAACTGAAGTTTCTAAATGGTTCTACTCCTTCCTTATAAAATGGAAAAACTTGAAAGGCACTGCTTGAATATCTTTCCTTGTTACAGAAGTTGTTTAAAAGTGGTGGTAGCCAAACAGGGATGGGGGACAATTGTTGAAAGTTGTTTTGGTAGTGGGAAGCTGTCTTTAGCTGTTAGCATCCAAATATTTTCATGTTTTATTTAAAGACATAGAAATCCTTTGAAATAAGTATGTTTTTTTCTGAAATAAATTTGTAAATTTCGCTTCTTTTCTGGAAAGACATATCACTAAAGTCAGGTGGACCTAATATGCAAATTCCAGAACTATAGAAAACTAAACTGGAAGGCACACTGAGATTTGATCCCTCAGTCCAGTACATGCTTGGAATTGCTTACCCCTCTCATGTACAAAGATAATGTAATATAACTATAGGCTTAGATAACAGATAATGTTAATTTGAAAGGTAATTACTGTGTCTCAAAAAAACCCAAAAAAATGATTAATAAGCAGTTAAGTTTCCTAAGTAGTATTGCTTAATGATGTTTTAAGCTCCTACATTTTTAAAAGAGATTGCATTACACAAGCAGTTCCTCACCATGAATATGTAGGGGTTTACAGGAGAAAAGACAGAGCAAATGTGCTGAATAAACTAGTTGCACACACATTTGCACTGATTTTGACAGACTGGGGTCTTTTTCAGCAATGTTGGAATTTGTAAAAATTACAGTTAAATATTCAGTTCAGTCAGAAAAGCTCCATTTGGCCACTGCTGTGGTGACCTGTCCTTACAGAGTCCATGACCATGGTCAGAATGTCATTTTACATGTTCACTGTCTTCGTGCTGACATGCTGCTTATCTGGCTGTCTGGACAGCCAAGTACAGCAAATCCGAGCAGCACTATTCAAACAGAACCCATCACATACCGTCATGGCCACTGAAGCAAAGCTTGCACATAGGAAAGTGAGAAGGTTTGTTTAAGTTTTTCTTTTCCTAACCAAAAATATTTTCTTAGAGCAGCAGCTCTTGTTATCACTTTTTTATTGTATAGCTTCAAAACAGATTCTGAAGGAATTATGTATCAGATTGTAAATTAGGAAAGGGGTAAGCAATAAGAGCAAACATAGATTGTGTTTGTTTCTGGTTTGTCCCCATTCAGTTTTTAACTATCTCCAGAGCTAGACCTGATCTTTCGAGCTAAGATTCAGAAGCTTTGTTGGGCAGTTTTAGGAGCTTGTATCTGCTGTGTTCTTTCTGCGCTAGGAGTATTTAGTTTGGCTTCTGGGATCCTTTATCCCTGAACTGGAGAGTTTTATGTACGTAGCACAACATGCTGTAATATAGGTCCTTGTTAGTTTTCTGTTTTTCTTATGTAGTTATTTTGGCCACTGTAGGCTGCAGGGATTCACCTGACCAAATATACATGTGTACAGCTGATCCAGTCACCCTAGGCTCCTTTTCTAATCAACAGAGAAAAATAAACACATCCAGACTGTGGTTTTATCTCGTCCTATAATAGGTATCTAAAATAGGTTAGATGAAGGGCACTGTAAAATGCTGATTTCTTTCTGTTAACTGTAAAGGGAGGTGAAAGTTTGTAGGTATGTAGAGTAGACCTCTAAAGATCAGAGGTGTAGACATCTTAAGTTTGGTGACGTAAGTCCCACCTAAGATCTTCACTTCCCTCCATTGGTGTTTATTCTCTCCTGCTAAAGCACTGGGGCATTTCATCGCTTGTGTTCTGACCTTGCCAATAGCAAAGTAGTTGACAGCGGGTTACTTTTGCACTTGTTTCTGTTGACTTAAGGATTTATGACTGTAGGCAATTTACAGGGGGAAAGCCTGCCACTCTGTGAAAGGATTGTGCTAACTGAGAGTCAAGTCTGTGCTCTCTAGCTTTCACCTGATTTCCAAACATAACTGTCAAAACAGCAGCAACTTCGCCTTAGGATTATAGGACTTTATCTAAATTTTAACAAGCTTTTTTTAAATCAGTGGAAACATCACGTGAAGGAAACATCAAAACACCGTAAATACTTGCTTTGACAGTTAGAGATGTGTGAATCATAGAATCATGCAATGGTTTGGGTTGGAAGGAAACTTTAAAGGTCATCTAGTCCAACCCCCCTGCAATGAGCAGGGACATCTTCAACTTGACTAGGTGGCTGAGAGCCCCGTCCAATCTGGCCTGGAATGTTTCCAGGGATGGGGCATCGACCACCTCTGTGGGCAACCTTTGCCAATGTTTCACCACCCTCAATGTAAGAAAATTTCTTTCTTATATCTAGTCTATATCTAACCTGTTTTATTTTAAAACCATTGCCCCTTGTCCTATCGCAACAGGCCCTGCTAAAAAACCCTGTTCCCATTTTTCTTGTAAGCCCCTGTTAGGTACTGGAAAGCTGCAATCACGTCTCCCCTCAGCCTTCTCTTCTCCAGGCTGAACAACCCCAACCCTATCAGCCTTTCCTCAGAGGAGAGGTGTTCCAGCCCTCTGATAGCCTAGGATTAGTGTGTTCCATTTCCTTTTTCAGTATTTATCTGGAATTAGCAGTATTTTTTTCTAGTGGTAATTTGCAAGGAAATCTCTTTTGCTTTTTCCAGTTTGTAAGTGGGATGTTGGCTGCACACTCACCACAGAGCTAGTACAAATATTAGCTGTATATCAGCATCATTCAGTAGAGACCTCCACCCTCTTGGGGTAGTTTTCTGTAGTTTTGGAAGTAGATAGATGCATCTTCTCCATTTACCATATTTGTTTGTCTGTACTTTCATTTAAATGGTTTTTGCTGATAGGCATGGCAGCAGATATTAATTTAGTGAACTTAGCCTAAAAGTCTCGTAGCTCCACATAACTGAATAATCAGTGCTGGCATTTTGGAGGAAATATACAAACAGGCTGAGAGTCGAGAACTACCATAGAAGAGTGAAAGGCTGTACCTGAAGTGAAGAGAAAGAAGTGAAAAGGTTTATTCCAACAGTGCATAACTGATATGGAAGCATGTTTTTATTTCCTCTTCCCTGCATGGCAGGAGGAGCTTTACTAATGAACGTGAAAAAGCTGATACACTGTCATGCATTATCTGAAAATACACTTTGAAGTGTTCATTTTCAAAGACAAATGCATGGTGTTTTAAGATTAAACCTAACTGTCTTCAGGGAGAAGGGGTTGTTGCCAAAGAAAACAATGTCTGATTGAGAAGAAGTAAGACCTCCTGAAGGAGGCAAAAGAAATTAAAACATCATTGTAAATTATGTCCTTCCTAATTTACTTTTCATTTTGCAGTAGCACAGAGAGTATATAGCCTTGATGACCTAAGGGCTGCAGAATTGTGTGGTGATTCCTATTTATGTTAAAAATATGTCCTTGGAATTTTTTGGAAAATGATGGAACTTATCATGCCAGTTTTGCAGAAAATTATGACCTCCATATTCCATTAGATCAGTATATGCATATGCATAAGTGTCTGTTTAGTAAAATTCTGCTAACAACAAAAGATGGGCTATTATCTTCAGGTTTGTATACATACAAAGGTAGTTACATGTTGCTGAATATCAGTCGAAGTTTCAACTGAAATGGAAAAATAAGAAATCAATGCTTTTGTGCCGCTTCAGCTCACAGACATGTTAAATGTTCATGTAGGAATACAAGAAACCTTAATTTTCTCTAGCTCTCTTGCAGCAGAGTAAGAGAGGATAGAGATGAATAATACTTTCATGTGACATTTTTTATATACACCCTCCTTAATCTGTTACGTAACGGGCAACCTTACAGTTTGGTAGATTCAAAAGATATTAGTGAGATTGACTGCTCAGACTCTGGAATACGGCAGAAAAATATTTTGGGCATAAGAACTAACATTTATGTGAAGGCTATATATATGCTACAATATGTAGGAACTAGGAACGCTTGCTTTATCTGCTCGGACTTTTTCTTAATTTCCTTTATCAGTGTTTTCCGTAGTGCATCCCCTCCAAAGCTTCTCTCAGCCCCCATAATCTCTGCCAGCCCCTCTTCCCAATGTGAAACATTTCCAACCCTGCCTAGTCCCTCTTACTAGAATTTATTAACCTTTCCTTGCCTTCCTGCCTCCAACCTGTACTGCTCACCCCCCTGAGACTGCTCTTCCTGTCCTAGATCTGGTCAGCCCATGCTGTGAAACTGAAATGTGGGCCAGGGAGCTGAATTTTGCCTTTGCTGCTGCAGTCTTGAACCATGTTTATAAGCAAAGATCCAGAAGATTTCTTTTGATCCTTGACATCAGTCTGTAGTTTTACGACCTTACCAGCTTCGTAGTTTCATCTTGGGGGTAAATTTTCCATTCCTGTGCCACAAATCATTTTAATCTTTTCTTGCTGACCTTGTAAAATGCCCTCTGCATTGTTTACTCTGTCAGGGTGTTACCGAAATGCTCTGGCCAGTTTCAGTTGAGGTAATTTGCTTTTGCTTGCTGAGAAATCTGCTTCAGTTATTCTTCACTTTCTTTCACCTGTTCTGTGTTACAAATTATGTTTCATGCTTCAGTGTCTCTTTCAGAGGCACTACTATTAAATCCTGTCAAAGCACTGTGCATGGTACCAGCAAGACCATGTGTGTAGTTGTCTTGTGAACTGTCCCCGATGGAGAATAACCTAACAGAAAAATTATTTGGTGTAGTTCACTGTTTACCTGCAGCAACAGCTCTGCTTATATGATATAAAGGGAAGCACACAGGTGAGAACAGACTGTTAGGGGTGAGATGATTCATGAACTACCCCAGAACTGCACGTGAGCAGGGACTGCACATGTCTCAGAAAAAATGCAGGTGGAATAGCACACGAGGGAATAGTGATATCATCACTTTTGCCTGCCACCTTTCTACGCATTTTATGAGTTTTATGGTTTAAGATTACCACATATTATTAAGCTTTTCAATTATTATAGGTAAAATTTTCTAAAACTGGAGTTTATTTTAAAAGAATTGGGAGTTTGAAGTGAGTGTAATACTTAGTTTAAAAATAAAGTAGAAATTATGTATTGTTCAGGTAATTAATATTTTGTATTTGAAAAAATAGTACAGCAAGTTTAGAAAAAGGTATGGGTAGTTTCAAGAACAGTCAGTAAGATGTTCTTATTTTATGAGGTATTTGTTTAAGAAAATAAACATTTCTATCCAGATTGTAAAAAAAGATCTCTTTAAAATTGTGTAGATATTTTTTTTATCAACTTTCATCTTAAGTCAGTATTACAAGACAGTCTGTTCCTTGAAAATAATTAGAAAGGCCTACTGTCAAGAACACCCACAGAATCTGTTCTAACCTCTTTCCCAGTGACAATGAAGAAGGTAAATTTGGAATGTTTTTCTTTCTGTTAACATTTTTAGTATTTTTTCTGCCTGTCTTCACAAAAATATTTTCACAATCTTTTCCCAGTATTTCCCAATACGGGCTAGTGTGTGTGTATATGCAGTAGACATTGCCAAAGGCTTTTCAGATTGATTTCATCTGAAGAACTTAAGGCTTTTGCAACAGTGAAAGTACCAAACAGCTTTTAAATCGTTACTAGTAACTGTCTTTTGTAAGTGCTGTATTTTCAGATCTTACAGTCACAAAGGTGACCACAGCAGTTCCATGGATAAAATTGTTTTCAGGATTTTTATGACAGGCTTCCAAGACTTCATACTCCAAAGATATACTGTCCAAAATATGCAGCTATTACAGAAATCTTTTTTTCAAATATTGAAGATGTTTATGGAATGATACACTCTGCATTTTGTCATTCAAATTTGTTATGATAACACATTGTATTCCATTTGCGAAGCTGAGATGTGATGTGGAATTTTTTTAATTTCAGAATCTACACAGATTTGTTTTGTTTCAGCTTTAGATGTTCTAACAAACAGGTTATGTCTTTCTGCATTGAATGTTTGAATCTAGAATGGGTTACCTGAAGTTTTTTGTTGTTCTTGTGTTCATGTTTTCTGAATCTTGAAGCTGTCATCCACAGGATTTCCTTACAACCAGTACTTATGGTTGGTCAAGTCTTTTGTGCCAGGTTTCCATAAAGTAATGTTAGGCAATTTAATTCCCTGCTCTTCTACTTATCTTATGAAACATGAAACCACCTTGGTAAGTGGAGTGAGAGCTTACAGTTTACTTTTAACTGCTGAGGTTATTGCTTTCAGCCTGAGTTCCAGTCTCAGGGGCAATTAAACCTGAAGTACCACCTAGTTTATGTTGGATTCCATTGCAGGGCAATTTTTTTTTTATTCTGAAAAGGTGATTGTGGAATGGCAAATCCCCTTTCTATCTCAGAGACAGAAAGTGACAGCAAGAAGCCCATAGGCATTTGCATCAGGTGAAAGAGCGTTGCCAGCAGTTCGAGGGAGGCCATTATTCCCCTCTGCTCTGCCCGAGTGAGACACATCTGTACTGCTTGGTCCAGTGCTGAGCTCCCAGTACAAGAGAGATAAGAACATATTGGCGTAAGTCCAGTGAACGACTGCAAAGGTGGTTAAGGCTTGTAGTATCTGGCACAGAAGGAAAGGCTGAGAGCGCTGGGATCACTCAGCTTGGAGAAGAGAAGGCTTGTGGAGAGTCTTATGTACAAACACTCGAAGGGTGGCAGGAGGGTGAAGCAGATAAAGCAAAGCTCAGTGGTGCACAGTAACGGGACAAGAGGCAATGGCACAAAACTAGTTACAGGAGATTCCACTTAAATGTAACAAAATGGTTTGAGCTTTGTTTTGGGGTTGTTTGTGTTTTGGGGGATTTTTTGTTTTCTTTGGTTTTGGGTTTTTTTTTATGGTGGAGGTAGTCATACATTGAAACAGGTTGCCCAGAGATGCTCTAGAGTCTCCATCCTTGGATTCAAAACCAAACTGGACAGTGTCTGTAGCTATCTGTAGTAGCTGACCATGCTCGGAGAAGGAGGATTCAGTTAGATGACTTCTTCCAACTGTGACCATCCTGTAATTGTGTAAAAATCAGTATCAGCAGGTGGCCAAGCCAGGAAAACACTTATTCTCCTGCTATTAACACACTTGTTTGCCTGGAGAGCTGGGAGGTAGGACCTTGTTTCAACTGGAATTTGATGTTTAGCATTTCCACTGATGAAGATGTGTACCCGAGTTATTCTAAGTGTAAACAGTAGGAAAGTTAGAGGCATCAAAGAGTAAATGCTCTTTAAGAATTAATTACTTTTGTATGATAAAGATTCTGCTTTCCTCTCAGTCCTAATGTTAAGACCCCGTCCACAATGATCCATTTGCTGTATAGTTGTTTAGATTACTTCTTTAGGATTACGTGACTGGGAAAAATTATTAGGATCTAGTTCAGGAATTCAGTGTTTGTTTAATGTATTGCCCATTTCTAAAATAAAATCGGCATAAGTAGTTTTTATTATTTCTTATGAAGTAGGTTTATATGCCAGTGGATTTATAAAATTACTTGCACGTTCAGAGCTTGTGTTTGTTTAGCTTTTGACAGATTATATTCTGGGGATGTTTTCTGGTTTCAGAAGATTTATAGGGCTGGAATTAATGGCAGTTTCTTTTGCCTGCTCTGGAGCACGTGCCGTGGTGGTTTTAAGTGTGCTGTGGATGTTTGACAAGTTAGAAACTTAGCAATCCCCATCACTGCTGAGCCACACTGTCTCAGGCTTTGTTTTTGTTGGCTGGTATCCACTACCATGCCATAAAATACATTTACTTGACAGTAGAAAGCGGAGAACCACATTAACTACAAAGTTTAAAAAGGCTGGCTAAACACATGCAATAAATATTAATAAAAGAGAAGGCCAGACACCTTTGACCTTCAATACTTGTTGTTAGCTTTGTGTGTTTTAGAGTTACCATGGCATTTTGAGCGTTATGTAACAGTATGTAAGAATCTCTTATTTAAATCAAACTACTAACTAGCAACTGTGTGTTGGTTATTTTGGTCGCTTGTGGCAGGGATCATGGATGTAATCCATTACAAGAATTCTAATTTGAACTTGAGTTACCTGTAAAAGGATTGTTGTCCTTTAGTTGTCTTGTAATAAGCTGTACCTGTAAGTAAGTAGGGAGGTATAATGTTGCATGTATATCTATGTGGAATGAAGACGTTGTACAAAGGAACCTTGTAAAGAATGGTCAGTTCATTCATGTAAACTCATCTCACACAATTTTTCTTCTTAAAAACATTCAGCAGAAAATCAGCTCAGAAGAGTATCATCTATCGTATGGTAGTAAAGTGAAGTTCTGATTCATGATGGCTGAATGGGCTTCGGAATTTTTTCAATATTTATTTATATTATGTGCCTCGTAACATTCAAAAATATGGAATCTGTACCAAACCAGAAATAGTATGGAGCATGAAATGGGAAGGGATTCAGGAGTCACTAGAACTGATATATAACCATTCTCTTCCAGATTAAATGGTTCTCATCACCCAAGTCATAGGGTTGTATTGCACCCCTAATTATATTTTATCTTTGCTGTGTTTCTCTTGTTAAGACCCTAGTTGTTCCCATTTTGTGAATTTCATGTGCTGTATTATGTAAAAAAAAAAAAAAGTGTATATATAGAGATACTTTAATGATAGGTGGATGATAGTGGTTGAATATTGATTTATTAATTCAATTTAAGAGTCTATTCCTGGTTTTTGAGAAAGGAGATTTAGTAAGCTTGGGGTAAAAAAGGGCTAGAAAAATGAGCATTGTTCAATGAAATACTAGTGGGGTGATGCATTCTGCTAGCTCTGGAGACATTTATTACACAGCTAACACACAAACACTGGTAGGACTTGTCTTCCGTCTTGGACAGTATCCCTTTAAAGAGTTACTATCTTTCAAAAATAGATACTTGTTTCCCCCTGGTTAGTAAGATTCACCTACAGGTTTTGTGTTTGTGTTAAGATGCGTTGTCCTTCGTGGTAGATGGTGCCCGCTTCTTTGGCTCTCTCGAGTCACAAGCTTGAGTTTCTGTACTGGCCTGCTGAATCAGACTGAATACAGTAATCACATGGAGATTCAAAGTCACACGGAGAACCACGCTGTGTGTATAAAAGAACAATACTCTTAATGTCTGAAAATGAGTTTCTCTGCTGACCAGAAGGGTGACAGAGCTGTGAGACATTAGCTTCAAATACCACGTTCTTCTGAGTGTTGTGGGGAAGAAAGAATCAAGAGTGACAATCATCTACTCTTCCATTTCTTCAGTCAGCAAGTGAAAGGTCAGCACTGTGTGAGAAGAAGGGAAAAACAGATAAAGTAAAGAACAGAGTGGACGAATTAAGAATTAAAAATAAAAATGCAGAAGTTGTGAAGGCCTGCATTGCTATATCTGAAGCCCTTCATTGTTCTCCTTCAAATCCCCCTTCAACTTTGCATTTCCATTAAGCCCACGAAGAGCCTGGAGCAGTTAGCCTGTGTAAACCACTGGTAATCACACTGTCACCAATTTGTACTTCCTTCTCTGCCTACATCCGTGTGTTGTCGCTCGTTTTACATTGTATTCTGCTCTGTAAAGGAACTTTTATTCATTCACATATTCATTCATGTGCTTAACCTTGGTCCTGCTACAGTATGACTTTGATTCACTATTTGACAATATGAATACTAATTCTGAGATCTAGATGAATGAGCAACTAACTATCAATATGTTGCTTTATTTCAGAGCGTGGTGCGTTGCCTTTGGCATCCCAAGCTGAACCAGATCATGGTTGGTACAGGAAATGGTTTGGCCAAAGTGTACTATGATCCTGTCAAAAGCCAGCGGTATGTAATCATTATTAATGATTAAGAACATTTTTTTTTCTCAAATTTAGCCTGATTTTGTGGTTCTGTGATTATATGAAGAAATGAGATAAACTAGTTTAGTAACATTTGTTTTGCAGAGTTTTACTTATTTGGTAACACTAGAAATTAAAAAAAACCCAAACCAGTTTGTTTGTGAAAAGTGGTGCATTTTCCTCTGGGCTTTTCATGGTGCGGTATGCTGGCTGTTCTACCTGAATTTACACACACTTTTGTGTTTTAATTGCAGGAAATCTGCAGTAAGAATAACCATACTTTTATCTGACTTCTTGGAGGTTGCTGGTGTACTGTTATTGAAAGGATATTTTTTGTATTTACTCACCTTTTTTGATGTCTTTTATTTTTTCCTGAAGTAAAAATTTTGTATAGAAGCATTAGTTCAAACTTCAGTGCCTGTGAAGTAATACTGGAAGACCCATTTAGAGAGGGGACAAACCAAGCACGCACATTCCCATCTTGCTGTTAGTGTTCTGAGCGACCCCAGACTATCACATGTGGATTTTGCCTGTGTGTCTAATCATGCTTAAATTTTGTTTGTACATCTAATGGAAGGGTGGTAGTGATTCATCACAAGGTCACTCGTTAGCCTGGAATGAAAAGAAGAGGACTTAACTAGTTGTCCCGATCCGATATCGGGGAGGTTTCGATTCGATCCCAGGAGATGAGATTAAGATGCAAAATGCAGTCATGTGCCGTGCAACCTTGTAAACTTTATTTTCGGTGAACCGGGAATCGGAGGTCTGTCGGGGACAGCAG
>Ga0065711_1006457_pt1 | contig 22016 bp, 17 predicted proteins | sample Hoacrofraction12_FD_59098 | JGI IMG/M metagenome (GOLD analysis project Ga0065711, IMG submission 59098) | Hoatzin crop microbial communities from Cojedes, Venezuela - Epithelial fraction 12 v2 (version 2) | ecosystem: Host-associated > Birds > Digestive system > Esophagus > Crop | place... | reverse complement strand
AGAATCAAACAAAGTGAGAACAGGGAGGCGAGGGGGATCAGTTGGTGTCTGAGCAGAAGTCACTCTGGAAATCACCACACGTGCTGAGAAATGTTAAAGCTATCACGGGCGGGACTGCATGAAAGATGATTAGGTTTTTATATAATTACAGATTTTTGCATAAATTTCCTATGTATTTGTTTAACTTTTGGTTTACACAGTGTTCGTATTTCAACACCTAGATGAGCAAGGGTGATTTTTTTTAAGTCCGCAAGCTTACTAACTTGACAGTCAACCCAAAAGGAAAAAAGTAGACTTCCAAACCTTCTTTAATAAACAACATGAATTTTTGTCTGCATTTTTTTCTTTTTATGTGTTTGCTGAATAAGAGATGGATTCTGAGAATGTTGACAGTTCTTCTTCCAGAAAGAAGCTTTTATGTTTGATTCTCTTTTAATGTCATTTGATTCTCTGTTATGTTTTTAACAATGCAAAAGGAACCACTAATTCATCCATTATTTATTTTCTTTTTTGCTTTGCTGTATTTTGTTTTGTTCTTTTCCGTCTCTGTATTTTAACACACTTTTGCCAGGTGTTTCGATTTTTGTTTCTCATATGTCTTTGACACCGTAGTGAATGAGGTCCTTATTAATATTTAAACTTCCTTTTTTGTTTGTTTGTTTTATGTAATACTCAAAAGTCTTAGTGTATGTAATAATACCATACATTCTCCGTAATGAATGAAGTCTTGCTGAAGTGACTTGGGAGCTTGGGACCATACCTCACAAATGTCTCATTTCAAGGAGCTGTACTCATTGAGACAAATGTGTCATTTCAAGGAGCGCTACTTATTGTAGTCTTACTGTCAGTTCCCTTGCACATGTGTTTCCTCTTTCTGGCATATATTGATCTAAATAACTTACATTAGAAATGCCTGATCATGGAATAGAGGTTGCATAGAGAATAATTGTTATTAAAGAAACAGCATTTTCAGTTATCTGAAGTATGTTCTATGCCTTTCAGACAGGACGTTTGTTATAAACTCTTTCCTCCATTTAAATATTTGCAAGCAGAGGATCATGCTTGCAGTTCTTATCCCAGGAAGCATAACAAATATTTCTAGCACTTCCTCCTGAATTTTCTCATGCTCCTCCAAAGCTCTAGCCATATCCTAGCATTATGAACAAGACAAAACCAAACCCAACCCCCCCAAATTATGCTAAGAAGCAGGAAAAATATGTTTGTATGTATTCAAATCAGTCTTTGGTTTGAAGAGGTGTGATCTCTATCTTTTGACATAATCCTATTCTGAGTCTGGCTGTAACATAGCAAAGTGTTTAACATCTAAGTTCCATTTTCAAACAGTAGTTAGAAACTTCATTTTCATCAGAGAATTAGAAGCCAAAGCTATGAAGTTGTGTGTAAGAAAGATATTTTTTAATATACCTTGATAACAAGTTATATCAACAGGTTTTTAATTTTCAAATACAAGTCAGTACCTGAATAGTGCAAGATGAAATTGCTGTTGTGATTATTCCCAAAATGAATATTCTGATTTGTAAATTAAGAATTTAGAAAACACTTCATGAAAATGAAACATATTCAGATATGTCTGGTCAGTGCGTCAAATAGCCTTAACTCTACCCTGCAGTTTTGCTATAAAAATGACTTTCCCTTTAAGTATGTATTTACTCCAGTTTTTGACTACAAACACTTGTTGCATGTACGTTATACAACTGGAGCACTGTACATTGAAAAGAAGGCAATCCAGAAAGCAGATCAGGAAAGTGACTATGTGCTGCTTTTAATTAATAAACATAAGCCATCTGCTCAGTGCCCATGAACAGCAACAGGGCAAACAATTTTTTGGAAAGAACTTTATTCCAGCAGTTACTGCAATCTCAATTCTAGCTTACATGGCACCTATTTTGAAGTATTAAAAGGTTACACTCTCTGAAACACATTTTGAGAAGAATCAATGTTTGCAGTTATGACTGATATAAAACAAGTACTTTAAATGAGCTAATGAGTACTTCTACTTCACTTTTGAGATTTTTTAAAAGTGTAAAATATGAGAATCATAGAATCATAGAGGTTGGAAAAGACCTCTATGATCATCAAGTCCAACCATCAACCCACCACTACCATCCCTACTAAATAACTCCTGTGGTGCTACAGGAACATAAATTCAGTGATGTGTGTCTGTCCAGCTGACTAGAGAAATCCATTTACCACGACACTCACACAGAACTCTATGTACACCAGTGAATAACATATATTAAGAAAATGTTTTATCACTGCAAAATATATATACTTGTCTGTTCTTGGTTTTACTAGAATGTTGAGCTCTTTCTGTGACATGACTTAACATGACTAAGAAAACATTTTGGCCATTTTAGTGTTAAATCAGTGCAGAAATGATGCTTTTGAGACTCCAGAAGTGTCTGCCTTCCCCTGAACCCAAGCCCAGGGTCACTGCTGTACATTGCAAGATTCATCTTGCCTAACTGGAGCTCTGCAATTATAGGGCTTCTGAGGCAGGAAGGCACCTCTGGATATCACTTCATCCAACCCCTTGCTTAGAGCAGGGTCGAGTAGGTTGCTTGGGGCTGTGTCCAGTCAGATTTTGAATATCTCCAAGGATGGAGACTTCACAACCTGCCTGAGCAATCTCCAGTGTTTGACCACATTCACAGTAAAAAAGTATATTTGTATGTTTAAATGAAATTTCCCCTGTTCTAGTTTGTGCTTACTGCCCCTTGTCACTACCGCTTATCACTGGACACCACTGAAAAGAGCCTGTCTCCATCTTCTTTGCACCCTCCCTTCTGATATTTCTACACACGGATAAGATCCTCCTTGAGCCTTTACTTCTCCAGGCTGAACAGTCCCAGCTCTCTCGGCGTCTCCTCATGTATAAGATGCTCCAAGCCCTTAATCATCTCTGTGACCCTGTGCTGGACTTGGTCCAGTATGTCCCTGGCTTTCTTCTGCTGGGAAGCTCAGCACCGGACCCAGAACTCCAGATGTTTCTCACCAGGGCTGAGTAGAGAGGAAGGATCATCTCCCTCGATTTGCTGACCATGCTCTGCCTAATGCAGCCCAGGATGCTCTTTGCTTGCTTTGCTGCTGGCCACATTTCTGGCTTGTGTGCAACTTGGTGTTCACCAGGACCCACAGGGCCTTTTCTGCAAAGCTGCTTTCCAGCCGGTGGGCTCCTGCCAGTGCTGGTACAAGGAGTCATTTCGCCCCAGGTGCAGGGATTTGCATTTCCCTTTGTTGAAATCTGCCAGGCTTCTGTCAGCCCATTTCTCCATTTTGTTGAGGTCCCTCAGAATGGCAGCAAAAGCATCTGGTGTGTCAACCACGCCTCTCAGTTTTGTGTTGTTTGCAAACTTGCTGAGGGCACACTCTGTCCCATCATCTAGATCAGTAATGCAGATGATAAACAGCGTTGATCCTACTATAGACCCCTGGGGTACACCACTAGAGACTCGCCTCCAGCTGACTTCATGCTGCCAGTTACATCCCTCTGAGCCTGGCAGTTTGGCCATTTTTCAGTCCACCTCTTTGTCCACTTCCCTAGTCCATACTCTATCAGTTTGGAAATGAGGATGTTAAGGAAGTTAGTGTTGAAAGCCTTACTAAACTCAAGATAAACAATATCCAGTGCTCTCCCTTGTCCATTGAGCCAGTCAAGGCTATCAAGTTGGTCAGTCATGATTTTCTCTTCAGAAATCCATGCGGAGTTCTTCCCATCACCTTATTTTCCATAATGTTTGGAAACAGTTACCAGCATTATTTGTTTCATCAGATTCCCATGGACCCATTTGAGCCTGACCAGCTTGTCATTCCCCAGATCCTCCTTCCTGACAGAAAGAGTGACTCTTTCTTTCTTCCAGTCCTAGAGGAACTGCTCCAGTTTGCCCCAACTTATCAAACATAATTGAGAGGGGCCTTGCAATGACATGGCCAGCTCTTCCAGCAGGGTTTCTTCCAGCTGCCTGAAGAAAGCCTTCATCTACAGGCAGTCTGACAATGGTGATGATGTGAAGGTGTGGATTCTGTCTTTGAAGATGAGCTGAGGAACTACTTGGAGCCCCTGTCCAACGTGGAACATCATTCCACCTTCCTTCGAACCCCTATAGTGCAAGTGCAGATGCAGCTCATAGTTGCACATCCTGTTTTATTTTAATCAAGTCACTCTGCTTATTCTTTCAGTAGAGGAATTCTCTGCATTTTTCCCCTGCTCTCTCATGACTTATTACACACCTCACACAGGTACAGCACTTGGAAGGACCTGCTGTTAAGCCCTTCAACAATAACAGTGCTACCCTTCTATTAGAGATGTGATGTCACTTCATCCCTTCTGTTTCTCCAGCTGTTTGTATTTTGTATCTGGGAGATGTACACACAGGCTCTCCCTGGGGGAGGGACAGCACCACCCTGCATGTCATAAAGCTTAGGTAAGATGCTTCTACTGGAAATTAAAATTGCAAACACAATGCCTGAGCCTTAGAGCGAGTAACTGAAGGAGTGGAAGTAAACAGCTCCCAGCAAAATTATATTTCCACAGCAGCCAAGCCAGACACCAATAGCTCTGTTTCACCTTCCTTTCAGGTGGGACCATAAAAAAGTCTCGACAGCATCTGGAAAGACTATTTTCCATAAAAATTAATACATATAAATATTGGCTTTTCAAAAGTGTCTGAACATTAGCAACAGCATCATCAGCTAGCAGTCCTTCACCTAGAGACAAAAAGGAGGCTTTAACCCCAATAACTTTGTAGGTTGTGATTCTTGCCGGTCAGCTGGCAAACCCTTTGGATGTTGTTTGATTGTCTGAGATACAGATGAACCCCTGAGATACGTGAGCCATCAGTTACCAAACGCTATACACTGTCCACATAGCAACCCACACCAGTAAGACACTGTTTCGCATTTAAAAATGAATTCAGGATTGTCAATTAGTCAGTCACGCCTCTGGTAACCTTATTCAACGTTATAGTGCTAATCACTTCTGGAAGGCTTTGACATATTTTATAATTGAACTGCCAGGTTTACATTTTGCTGCAATTCATTCATATCTAAGTGTGACTTGTTAACCACATTAAGTTGGTTTCTTTTGAAGGCTGGTGGGAAGCATGGCGTCCTGATTCCCATGTTTGTATGCGATTACAGTATTCCAGCAGAGTACTGAGAGGGTGAAGGATTTTGCTATCATTTTTTGAGCTAAATAAAAGGTTGAGGATGGCTCATCTGTGGCTGCACTGCTTACTGAATGACTGGTATTCACTTCCTGTTGCCTTTTGCTTTCATAGAAGCATAGAACAGTTTGGGTTGGAAGGACCTCTAAAGGTCATCTATTCCAGGCCTCATGCAGTGAGCAGGGACATCCTCAACTAGATCAGGATGCTCAGAGCCCTGTCCAACCTGACCTTGAATGTTTCCAGGGATGGGGCATCTAACACCTCTCTGGGCAACCTGTGCCAGTGTTTCACTGCCCGCCTCGTAAAAAATTTATTTCTGCCTCTCTATCACCATATGTGTCTTCCTTCTTGTCTAGAACTCTGGTTTTATCTTTTTGGGATCTCATCCTATTTTATCTACACAACTCTTAATGGAGTGCCATGACTTTCAGTTCTAAGTTATATAGTAAATAAGTATCTTCCCCTTCATTTTCCTTCCTTATTCATTAGCTTAAAGGACTTGGCAGCTACAAGCAAGGGACATCATTCCTAGTGTAGATTACTGAGGAACATTAAGCCTGCTTCAGCAAACCTTCTTTGCATCAGTAACATTGTCATACATATCCCTGTGAAGCATGATCTTCATGTGAAATTGCGTGTCATTGGGATAGGCTTATATCAAAATGCAAAGACAAGTATCCACACTTCTGGCAGCTCTCTGCCATGCCTGACTGGATTTACTTTCTAAAATGAGATTAAGCTGCTTGAATTGAAATCTGTATGTCATGCATGGCGCTGAATGGGGTTACAAAGAGGGTCTCTATGCAGCTGAGACAAAAGAGCTTAATAAGATACTGTTTTCATGGGGCTTTGTGTCCAAACCTCTTAGGTACCTAAAGTAGCAATGTCCGCAAGCTTTGCAGGGGATTAAGAGAGGGGAAAAAATGCAATTCGACTGTGTGACCCTTTAAATACTACCACCAGGCTGGGAGGTATCTGCTCCTCGTGTATTACTCACTACGGTTCCAGCTCTCAGTAGAAACAATCTGTTACTCATTCTTACTGGACACATTTGAAAACAGGCACATTTGGAGCTTCAATGTTTTGAATTTCAAGGAACCAGGTAGCATTAACTGCTTCCTTTTCTCTGTGCAAGGCATGTGAGCTATGAATAAACAGTAACATCTGCACCCACTCTGCAGCTGATTCCTTTCATTTTCATTACATTAAACCAAATTCGTACTGATCTATGAGCTTTAGAAGGGCGGCACTTAGGCTGAATTTGACCCGTTGCACCTTTGTACCATATAGTATTGGACACGCTACTTTCTTCTGTGAGTCTATTTATATTTAAACTCCTGATGCTTAGTAGCTACTTTAGATAAAGATGGTCAGCAGTTCTCCACTACGAGCAGAGTAAGTCTGTTCTTATTCCAGTCCACTGGAGTAAGTGTCCACTTTACGAAGAAAGAAATGACTACTCTTGTTGAGGCATTAGAGCATAAAAGCATAATTAAATCTGAGATAGCTTTTTCTTGAAAAAGGTGAGAAATTTATTGTCCAGAATGAATTCTCAGATTTGATCTTTGGTAGAATAAAATTAATCTGTGAGTCCCAACTGATAAACTCTTGTTCTGCTGGAGAAGACCTCTGTTTATCACTGGTCAGCAGTCTGCCTTTCAAAAGTACAATGACAACAGTGCAGCTGATAATACTTTTTAGCCTGTTTAAAACCTATTCACAAAAAGCTACCTAGAGATGGGATTTTTTTCAGCAGAGGTCCCAGACAAGTAGCTGCTTGTTAAAACTATAGTGTTCTTTTTCAGCTTTCAGAACATCTGTCCTGTATTTCATTTGCCACTTTTGCAGGGTGCAAATAACAGCAGGCACACCGACAGAGCTATTAAAAATGTAAGAGCTATTCCAGTAAATCAGTTAGTTTGCAGTAAATCAGTTAGTTTACCGTTACTGAAGTTCCGTATGAAGTGAGTCTCGCTGTTGGCAGAACAGGATTTTGTAATAAATAATACAAAATATTCTCTGTTTTTTAAAAGGGATTTTGTAGAGAGACTTCAACATTAAACATTTTAATGGGATACATGATGATCAATGGAGCTGCCTCCTTGCATCTCAGAACATTGAAAATCCTGGTGTACACAGAATCCTTGGAGGACCGCTGCCTTTTAGAAGATTGTTACTAGCAGCTGACACTCTTCTCTATTTTTGAAAAGGTGAAAATCTGAACTTCTAAAGCTTGTAAGGAGTTCAGGAAAGTGAATCATCTGTCTCCACTGGAGGCTGCAGTAGCATCATCTACCTAGATGGGCAGAGATCCTCTGGAGATTAGAGTGCGCAGACAAAATGATTCTCCACTGGAAAGAGAGACCACTGCAGAGAATTAGACAGGCACACAGGAGAGAGCGTCTCAGAAATAGATGGGCTCTGCCAGACAGATTTCCTGCTTTGCAGAGAAAGACAGAGGCAAAACTGCATTAATGCTTGAGGAAGCTGGACAAGCTAGAAAGAAGACAGACATAAGGTGTTATCCCATGTCCAGCCCACCCCTCCATCGTAGCCTGTTGCCAACAGCATACATATTGATATGCTGAAATCTCATAGATGTGGCTCTGCACTCCTCTCAGATACTGAAAGTACGTGTCCCGCAGGTTGTCTCTACCCTAAATCAGTCGCAATTCAAAAAAATTCCAGTCCTGTATCATTCTTGAAGTTCTCAGATTCTCCCACATTCATCTACTTCCATTATATTATCTAACACAACTAGATTCAACAGCCATTTCATCAGTGTCAAATATAAATTTAATATAAAATCCCTACATTTATTCTGCTTATACATCTAAGGACCACACTAATTCTATCAGATGCTTTCTGCTTCCTTGTTTACTACTCCTTCAGTTTTCTGTCGTCTGCACATTTTGAAGATAAAGGTGTTCTTTCGTTCCAGACTGAAAAAACTATTCAAAAGCATAAGGCCAGGGACTAGTCCCTGCACAACCTCATCAGAAACACATCCACTTGACCGCAGTCTCCTGTGAAAAAATTTTGGGACTTGCATGCAAAGCAAGGCCCAAAAAAGAGAAGGTCTTGGAAGCTCATGAGTGGATAATCACAGCAGAAAGATCTGTAGGAAAACGCCTGCAGGAATAGAGCAAAGGAGTGATCAACAAACAAAACTACATCTCAGTCACGAAGTATTGGGATAGCCAAGCAGCATCTAGGATTATGCAAACCAATTAAGGGTAAAATGAATGAGGACATTTTCCCAGGAGGATGTTATGGTCCTACACCTAAATGAAAGCTTCATCTTTCAAAAATAAAATGGTTTCCATTTGAGTAAGTCAGGGCACAGATGCTGGTTAGTGGAATGAGTGTAAGGAAATGCAACTTACTGTTCCCAAGGTGGAATTAAAGCTCATGGAGGTTAACGCACCTAGATCAGATGGCCTGGACAGTGTTCATCCTGTACTCTGAATGAACTGGCATGGAAATTGCAAAGTTTTTATAATGAAGCTAGCAAGTTGAGAGCCTGTGCCACATGAGTAGCACATAGTAAATGTAGTCTCTACACTACCAGAAGGGGAAAAAGTGACTTAAGCAAAAATAGGCCCATTAGTTTGAGTTCAGTGGCATACAAGATTAGAGAACAAGTTTTAAAAGAAAGAATATTTAAATACATGAAAGTAAACTGATAAAATGCAACTCGGTTTCACCAAAAGTAATTTGTGTCTGACTTGCCTCATGTTTTTCTTTGAAGAGATAACTGATTTTTTTAGACAAGAAAAAAGTAGATCTAATTTATCTAGATTTTTTTTTATATGGTACCACACAAGAAGTTATTAGTTATGCTGAAGAAGATGTACAATGCTTATACATGCACAAGGCACAGACTGGAAGGCAGACAATAGCCTTATAATTGAAGAGGAACCATCCAGGTTGACTGGGATTGTTACTGCATTCTTCAAAAGGATGCTCTTGTAACTGATACTCAATTTTTTTTCACTAATGATAGCCAGACTAATTAATCTCATATCCCTTGCATTTTGGTGTTGTATGGTAGTTACAGTGGGCATTTCCTTTGACTGAACAAATTCTTAGAATATTTAGGGCTGGGAGGAGGTCAGTCCTCAAGGACTGTTTTTGGAAACAATGTTCAGTGTCTTTTATAGATTACCTTGACACAAAAAAAAATGGATATTTGTTAAGAAAATTAGGAGGTTTTGTTGGTGCAGAGATAGATAAAGGTATTTTAAAGAAGAATAAAGGAACCTTAAAGACTAGAATGATGGAAATATACCAAAATGTAATAATACACAGTGAAAAAAACCATGATTTTAGGGATTCATATGCAGTCTGCTTCCTGTACAAAGGGGAAACAGGTACAGCAGGAAACAGGTGAGAAGGACAAAAACCCAGGTGACAACCTTAAAATAAATCTTAATGTCTATATATGACCTAGGCTGATTTGAGAAAAAAATGTAGGTCTTTAACCTGAGTTGGCTGTTTCTTCAGATTATCCTCTTAGGTCAACTTATTTGAAGTACAGGCTACTCTTTCACAGAGACATTAATCTCTCGTTTTACTGAGATCCTTCTGCTCTGACCTGAGGTTCTGTCATGACAAGGTCAGCAAACCAGCTGCTCTGAGTTGGAGGGAAGATCCCACACCTGACAACCCTGTAGCAGAAGATTGCAGTGTATGCCACTGTGGATTACTCAAAGGCGTGATATACTGCCATCAAATTATAAAACACAGGAGACTGCAAAAACAGCATCTCTGAGGAGTTTACTCAGACAGCAGGAAACTGTGCTGGAGGCAAAAAGAAAAATATGAGTATCCAGGAAATACTGGTAAAAATCCCAGGTGCATAGCATGCCTTTGAATGTTCAGAATATTGGCAAATATTGACTCCGGCTCTAGCTGCTTATTATGACTGCTTTGCCAAGTCATAATGATGGAGGGTGATTATTTGCTTTCCTTTTTTTTTTTATATATAACTTTCCTTGTTGCAGATGGTTAATTTTACTGTGGAAAAAAAGAAAAAAAAAACAGCTCTAGAAATACAGCTGAACTATTCAGTAGGCTAGAGAGGAAAGAATAATCTGGGGCTAAATTCTCTCTGGCAAGACTCCAACAAAGGACCCATCGGTTAGAAATGAACATTATATCATACTGTCCAGACTATTCACAGGATTAAACCAACTGTGCATACAGTAAGTTCTCTTTACAGATCAGAGAGCAGCACGGGCACCGAGACCCATTTGTTTTGGATGGTTTTCAAGACACAGCTATTGTTTATATTGTGCAGTGGCCCAGGGCTGCGAGAGAGGAAACTGCAAGTTGTAGGGAGCAAGCCGGAGTGTGCCCAGCACTCTGCTCTAGGAAACATCAGCTCTGCAGCTGGAAATGGAGGTGCTGGGAACAACTGCAACAACAAGGATGTCGGTGCTGGAAGTGGGTTTTTATGTTGTAAGGGAAAGAATGACAAATGAAAGAAGAAGACTCAAAGGGATAGGGTCAGCTAAGCTGGGTGCTGACTGCTTCCAGGTGTGTTCTTCAGCCCAGTTCTGTTGACAATAGTTGTGAATACCTTGTGAAAATAAGGTATTCAGAAGCAGATTTTTTGTAAAGTATCTAAGTATCTTTTTTTTTTTAAGGGCTGAATTTTTACTCAGAAAATTACATTCTGAGGACTTGGTAAAATTTGGTATGTTGCAGGTTCAATAATAAGTATTAGGCAGGCCTGTTCAGAGGTTGTCTGCTGGCTATGGGCTGATTGCTGGGGAGCGAACCATGAGATTACAAAAGTTGTGACAAACACTTGCTCTTGCACCCTGCCAGCTAAATGCACGACAGATCATTGGTTGCTTCCCACTTGACTATCTTAACTCTCCATTACCCTAAGGTAGCCTAATTATCAAGTGTGGAGCAGGAGAGAGGAGAGGCTTGCAGGAAATAGTACTTGTCCTCTGAACACTTGAGAAAGGTCACTTGTGAGGAGGAATGAGTGCTGGAGATGGTCTGACATGTGGCTGGTATTAGTAGAAGGCACATGTTCAGCCTCAGCTTAAAAAAACCTATGATAAATCTGAAAGTAGAGTTACAAAGCAGAGAAATGTGATATATGGCCAGACGAGTAAAGTCCTTAGGAAATGTATAGTGCATTAAAGCAAAAGAAGGCAGCGAATAAAACACACACGCCGTATCAGCTGTGGCCTGGCACGACGGTGAAGTCAGCGGGATGCAGAGGCGAAGGCTGGCCCGGCTGTGACTGCAGCCCCCTTCCCGAGGTGGGCACCGAGGGTGAGGGCAAGGAGAGGGAGATGCAAGCTGAATCTGAGCTTTGCTTGGTCCTCCTGCAGGGGGTAATCTCCTTTTCTAAAATATTTTTCATTTTCCATTATTAAAAGAGTAAGCAAAAAAAATGGTCACGTTTCCATGCATGTTTTGCCGATTTGGGGTGGCGTAGGGGTGAGCAATGGTGTGGTCAGCATGCCCGGCTGGCTCGGACCCCAGCCCTCTGCCCTGGCCTCCCGAAATCCCCACCTTCCGCTCTGCAGGTGCTACCACTCTGTCAAAATGTGCCAAGTAGTGAGATGGTTTCCCGCTAGGATCCATTTTAAACAGAAACTGGTTGTAGGACACTACGATGAGATAGTTGAGCTCTATATTTTAATCATATTTGTGTCCTTGCTTGCAGGCAGAGTTGTGCTAAATCTCCCCTCCTCCCAGTCCCTGTTGAACAGGACTCCCCATCTGAACATCGCTGTGCAATACTTCAACAGGAAAAAATACATAGAATCCTGAAGAGGGAAACCAGTGGGGGAGTGACATGAGCCGTCGCTTAGCTGAAGCGCTTGGGAATAGAGAAGGTTTAGGGACTGTCGCCTGATGTTGCTATCTCTACCAAAACCCAGAAGGCTCAATGATTTCAGTTTAGAGGACTGAGAAAGTGGAAACTGAAAAATTAAACTAAAGCAATATGAAGGAGTAACAACGCGACTGGACCCAGACAGGCAGCGGGAGGGATGCCCAGTCTCTCTGCAGCAGAATTTAAGTGGAGAGATTGCACGTTTTTCTGAATACTGCTCCTTTCCCCATGCAAAACGTCACTGGTTTTAGCAAGGTTAGAAGATAGACTTAGCAGGTATCGTGTTTCATCTGGTTGTTTGGAAAGACATTTAACAGCACTTCTGATCAAGATTAAACAAAGGTTATTGGGGCTGTCCTTGCAGCCCTGTGAACAAGACATACATTTCCCACCCCTCAATCTGTGGGGCATAAGACTGCCTATTCTCCTGCCAGAAATTAGAGTTGAGGAAACCAAGCGGTGTGAATCAGCACATCTTTCTGGGCTGTAATGGAATAACTTCTGTTCAGATGAATGATGTGTCTGGCCTCTTGCCCTCCTAGACTTGTAAGGCAGGGATTGTTTATACCCAAGTGGTGACCTTCACCTCTGCTTATGTTCTCAGTCACCTCTAAAGAAAACAAATGTAAGTACTCCAGTGGTAGGTTATTGCACAGGTCTGGCAAGTCTGAGGTTTTGAGTGCAAGAGTTGCTCTTTTGTGCTCCTATTTCGTGCTCTACTGCCTTTTCCCTGCATTGAGATCCCACGCTTCCCCCAGGCCCTTGCTCTGGCTTCTCTCCCATATGGAGATGCCCCCCTCCCCCTGCCCTCAACCCAAGTGGACCATCGCCTTCGCCACACAACTCGGTGTGGGAATTGCATATGCTGGGAGCTGGAGAAGCCTGAACAGCTCCCATATGCATTTTCCTGATACCAAACATGGAGCGTATCATTACCAAATTCACACATAGACTGCTAATAAACACCCACACTCATCTCCTTGAAGAAAAGATGTCATAACTCGTTTCACCGTTTTCAGTGTTGTCAGTGAATGTTGTCTATTTATGGGGAGTAGCTCAGGTCGGCACAGTGAAGGCACCAGTCTGAAGGCTGAATACATTAAGCACACTGAAATTATTGTCATATCAAAATAGGACTGGTTGAACATCTTCATTTTATAAAACTTCCTGACTGTAAATAGATTGATTTTTTTTGACAAAACAGATCTTCTTGCCAAGAGCATTCCTTTGTAGAGTTTTAACAGGAAATTACGCTTGGAAACTATATTTTGAAATGAGAATTTCTACCTGAACTCAGAAAGTGAATTGCTGTAATGACTTCTGGAATTATAGGGTGCTCACTGTACTCTTGGAGCTGTGATGCCATGGCCAGTTTGTCTCTCATCATGTCATTTTAGGATTAGCAATTCTCAATTCATTTTGTCTCATCTCCAAAAAGTTTGGATCTGATACATATTGAGGGAAACGGCCCGGTACAAGACCCTGACCCACAGAGATGAATGAGGGCAAAGTCCTGGCTGTACAGCTCCTATGAGACATTGCGGCAATCCTTCTCAGCTCAGGTTTGAAGTGCTTGAAAAGAAATATTAGGATTTTTATTTGATCTTTTTTGAAACACTTTTAGAATTTCCATAAAAAATAATAGGATTTTTTAATCTTCAATTACTTTTCAATTACTTATGAAAATCAAGGTTTTTTGTTAGAACAGAAATCCTCCTGGTTTTGAGCTAGCTCCATAGGTCCATGTACATGTCAAATCCACAGCTCTTTCTAAGAAAAGGCAATTTTGAGTCTGTAGTTTTTGCTGTTTCCTGTACAGTAGAGATTCTGCAGTTTCACTTTTCAACACTTGGCTGTGCCAGAAATAATTTATGCCTATGAAAACAGAGGATTTTTCCTAAGCAATTATGTTGGTTAGGGGCTAAAGTTCTTGAATGCTGCTGGGAGAGGCTCCTGTGTAGCTCTGTGCCGGCAGTCACTGAGCCATTTCGTTAGATTTATTCAGAATTTTCCATTAAATGTTTGTCCTTTTGCTGTCAGAAAAAAAGATTTTCCAGAAATCTGTAAGTATCCAGAGGGAATTTTCTACTTAGACCAAAATGTTTGCTTTTTCCTTAAGCCATCAAAGTGAAATATTGCATCTCTGTTCAAAGCAATTCACAGTGTTTCACTTTTCTAAATAAAAAGGGAGCCGTTTTGTTTTGTGCTCAGCACCGAAGTGCAGGTGCCTCAGAGGAGGTGTAATTCATGTTCCCAGCTTTCCTTATGGGTGTACTACAACTTCCCTGAGACCCCTGGATCTCTCCTAATATCACACCGCCTGATATTTCTCTGAAACAGAATGATTCAGCTGAGGTCTCTGAAATTGTGTTAGAATTTAGAGGCAATATTGTCCCACAGAAAGTTCTGTTAATTACCCCTTCCATTGTTCTGCGAATAAAAAAATAAAAATAACGGAATTTCCCGAAGGACAGAAATTGTGATTTTTTGCTCACCTCAGTGGCCTCTCTGGCTATTGCTCAGTCATTCACTCTTGTGAAAAGGGAAGAGAAATTGCTCCAAAGAGAAGTGCTTTAGTGTGGTCACTGCTTCAATTTGATTTCAATTGCACTTAGAATAGGCCTGGGAGAGAGTTTGGCAGATACATAATGTGTTAAATGACACAAAAATGTAATTATTATGATATGGCTTGCATTAACTGAGAATTTCTGATGGTAAAAGTAGCAGCAGTCCTTAGAAATGGATATTCCGAAAGAATAAATGGTAGGCAAGTGCCAGGAAAGTGAGACATACCTTTTAAATTTCTTTTAATGGTTAACTTTGGCTCTAAAAATAAAAATGCTGATTAATTACACGTTTAAAGCACTTTAATAAGGTCACTATTTAACCTTTACAGCAACCTGGTGGAGCAGCTGAGCTTTAGTACTGCCAATTTAGAGATAATTAAGGAGTAGATCTGTTAAAACATCTTCATTATTTTGAATTCCTTCTATGTTTTTAATGCCCACCTCGAGACACCCAGCAGCTGAAGAGCCTCTGCACCTTCTGTTGATCTCAGGCCGAGTTGTGGCACCTCAAAACATTTTGCCCTTGAGGTCCCACTGTCAGAACCTGCGTCCATGGGCATCCAGTGATAACATGCTCCTGAAAACACACCCTTGTGACTGTGTTGTTCCATGCAGAGTCAGGCAGACAGTTGCTGGATCTTTGAACAGATGCAGAACACAGGCATCTATCCTGGCTTTCCACCCCAAGTGTCGTCTGAGTGTTTCCAGTGGCATGTTAAAATTAGTCCCATAGTAAGACAGACAGAGTTAAGGTTCGATTTTTGGAGCAGGAATCATTTTGATGTGTTCCTGCAGTAGTGCAGAGAAGGTCAAAGTCTTGCCACCAGCCCCAGCTGCCTTTGGCAAGTGTCACAGAGGGGTTTGCGTCCCCTCAAGCATTGCATCACACTTGGCCTCAGGTAGCATCCCTCTGGTCCTAAACTGTGATTGTTAGGATGCATTTTATCAGCTTGAGATGTCTGAAAGAACATCAGTGCTCCCTTGCAACACACCAGGTCAGGGAGAGGGTTTATGCAGGCACCTAGAGGCAGGTTTGCAGATACTGGCATGTGACATAAGGGTTTTTGAGACTGAAATCTTCTGGGATAGTGTTGGACAATGGTACAGAGTAGAGATAGTCAGCTGCATCTGCATTGCCTTCCAGCAGCTGCTCCTGCAGTGTGCGCAGCCAGGTCGCTCCCTGCCAGGCACTGGGAGACCAGCAGTGAGGGTGCTTGGAGGTCTGGTGCTTGTGGCCGCTCCCTGACCACCTCCTGTTCAGCGGGGTGGGTGCATCCAGCAAAGCTGGCCCATTTGATCGCCACAGGCACAGCCACACCTCCTAGGACAGATGAGAACAGTTTCATTACCTGTGGTGGCTGTCGATGCTCCTATAAGTGCTGCAACATGTGCTTTACTCCTGCAGCCCCCTAACGACTTTCCCAAAGCCTAAGGGTTTGTTTGCCAGAAGGGAGGTCTGAGGTCTTGCTTAGATTTGTCCTGGTGTTTTCACAGCTCAGACAGACTTTTCTGAGGACAACAAAGATCAAGGTCTTATGTTAGGACACACCTCAGCTTGCTTTCAAGGGTGTAAACGTTATGGCTATCATCAGCAGGAATCTGTGTTCTTCCCTGCTGAAGGTACCAGGCAGGTGATGATGCCAAAGTAACAAAAAAGAAAGGGGGGGAGGGGGATCAAAGGGCTGAAGAGGATACTAGTGTTTGAAAATGCTTTATCAGGGCTTCTGTTCTTCCAGAAAAGCCATCAGGGATGGAGAAAGCTTGAAAGCATCCACAGGAGCAAGTATGGGAAAATATGTGCACTTCCCTGCCACAGATTAATAAGAGAAGGAGCATATTTTAAGTCAACGGATAAAGCACTTGCTCATCTGAATGGCAGAAGTTTAGTTCTGGAAGGAAACCAACCATTTGTCAAACCTGCGTATTTCTTCGGTTAATTAATAAATAAAGTGAACTGTTGGAACAGGAACTCAGAAAATTTCCTGTTTAAGGTCTATGTAATCTCACACCTGCCTCTGACAATGACCAGCAGCAAATGATTCAAATAAGACTGCAAGAAGCAGCTCAGTACTGGGTTAGGAAATAAACTGCAATGCCAGTTTCATCCTGAACTTCGCCGGTCAGAAGTTGGCTTATGCCTTCATGGCTTTTTCTCTATTTCTAGTGCTTCCAGCTCTCACAGTGTACGGTGTCCTTCCTGAAGCCCTGACTGTGCACTCCTGTTATTAAATTTCAACTTTCTTTAAAACAATTGAACAAATTCACAAAACAAAAAGAAGGGAAAAAAAAAGAAAAAGAAAGACATCGTCAGCCTTCCCATTTGTGGGGGATAACTTGACAGGAGATTTCAACGGCTGACAGAATCACAGAATCACATAATGGTCGGGGTTGGAAGGGGCCTCTAGGGATCACCTAGTCCAATCCCCCTGCCGAAGCAGGGTCACCTAGAGCAGGCCACACAGGACCTTGTCCAGGCAGGTTTTGAATATCTCCAGAGAAGGAGAATCCACAACCTCCCTGGGCAGCCTGTTCCAGTGCTCCGTCACCCTCAGGGTGAAGAAGTTCTTCCTTGTGTTCAGCTGAAACTTCCTGTGCTTCAGTTTGTGCCCATTGCCCCTTGTCCTGTCACTGGGCACCACTGAAAAGAGTCCGGCCCCATCCTCTAGACGTGGGTTCAAGGTAAGGCTGGACACATATGTAAGAAATAAATGCACTGTGTGTTACTATTTACACAGAAACCACTTCAAGCACAGCTTGAAGTCTCTACTTGACAACAGCTGGAGACTGGAAGAATATGAGAATACAGCATAACATGTTCTTGTCCTGCTCTTACTCTTTCCTTGGAAAAAGCAGCTATTGGAGATGGGACTAAATGGACTTGTGGTCTGGTGCAGAGTGGCCTTTCATACAGTAAATAAAATTTATGTTTTGAAAAAACCTACACAAATTCATAAGGCTAAAGCAAGAACCTCAGATTACAGATATTTCATCCACAAGCTCGTTTTGGTATATTATCTGGAAAAACTGCGTATTTTTTCCCCAATGTTTAGAATTGAGCACATGTCTTCGAGTTTTCAGGTACTATAACAGTGTTAAAACACTAGATATTGTAGTTTAAGAATGATAGCATATTATATTATTTATTTTATTTTATTCAATAATAGTAAGAGTGTGCTACGCTTTCATAGAAATTACCAGAGAGCGCTCTTTTTAAAAATAGGAACTTATGAGGACAGTTTTACTTTAGCAACAATTCAAAAAAGAGTATTTTTTTTAAATAGGGAAAAAAACTCCCCAACGATTGTCAGGCAGTGATTGCTTTAACTGCAAGACTGACACCACTGCACAATGTTGCATTGTCCCCCAGGAAACCGCTTTCCCACATGTCTTCAATGGAACAACAAATTGCTGCAGCTGAGTGGGTGCTCAGTGCTCTGCCGCAACAAGGTCCTGGCTAAGGAGAACCAAGGTGCATTAAATACACCGAGCAAAAGCCCCTGGGCTCCTGCACCAATTCAAATTCAGAGGGAAGTGAAAACTGTGAGACAGGAAACGAGCCCATTGGCCACTCATGATAGAAAATGACACGCAGAATTTGTGCACGCCAGCACAAATAGCGGTTTTAAGGGCATAGATAGCATCTTTGGGGAAGTTTTATTTTTAGCTTGGAAATTTTAATACGGCTAATTAACTTCAATTGGGATGTACAACATAAACAGGCAGAAGCCTGCTGGTGAAATTAATTATTCACCCTAGGAAGGAACAAGGTAAATATGAGGATGCTCAGAATGGGAAAAGGGGCATTTTCTATCTGTAAAAGGCTAAAAGCGAGGCATAAGCTGATTTCTGCATGGAGTGCGAGAGGTTTATATTTGTGTGATGATTACATGGGACTAAAGTTAAGAAGGTAACAGGCTTCAACTTGTGACGGTTTCTTCATACAGCATTTCTGTGTGAGGGTGCAGAAGTTACAGCACCTGAGAAGGTATCAGCTCAGTGAGTCTGCGCTGGATGAAGAAGTTTGTGTGTGGTGTTGTCTAGTGTAGCACATTACAGCAGGGATGGAGCCCTGGCTGCTCCACAACGTAAACAACGGTTAACTAGAAAGGAGAAGGTGAAGTCTTTAAAAACCTCTGTAGGATCGTTTCATCAGTCTGAACTCTGTAACCCACTGACATGAGGGAGGCATGAGAACAAACTGGGTCTGGCTGACACAGAGGTAATCCTCCTTGGCTGGAAGTTGGACAAAAACCCCCAACTCCTTCAGTGATGAAGCCTGCAGTCTCTGCCCAGCCACGCTTTGATTAAGTACCTTGCAGGTGAAGCAACAGGAAAGGACAAAGGCAAAGATGCTAAATTTTACAGCTTGGCGCACTCCCATTGTAGCAAGTCTGTCTAATGCAGTTCTGTGGAAAGGCCCTTGCAGTCTTGCTGGTACAGTCCTGCTGCCCTGCAGCTCCGGGAACCTTACAGACACTGCAGCAGGGAGCAAGCTGGAGTTGGCCAACAGTTACGTTCTCCCTCTCTAGAGGCAGCATATCCTTCAGGTCAGAAGGAGTGCTGTATCACTCATTTTGGGGTTTTCTCTGTGTGTGTGTCTGTGTGTGTGTATGCATATGAAAGTAAGACAGGGAGGGGGAGACTGCTCATTATTTGTGTCCCTTAATTAGGAGCATTGTTACCATGGCTCTTGGAAGAATTCAACCATCACAGAGATGGCTGTCATCACACCCCCACAATACAGCTTGCAGGAGGCCAATATAGTCAGCTTTCTGACAGAGCTGCATCCTTCTCCTGGGCAATCAGGCATGCAATCCATCATTTCATGGCTGGACTGTTTCTTGAATGAGAAGAAAGGGAGGGTGATGGTCTTATCCCAGCTACACTCACCTTCTGCATCAGCATGGAGTGGTGCTCACACTGGTTGAGCAGTGCGGGCGTTATCGGTGATGAGCTGCTTCCACAGCTTTCTGACACGCACAGGGCAGCTCAGGCTTCACAGGTCTGCTTGTGCTGCCTACGTAGGTATCCGTCCCTGCACCCTGCGACCCGCTGGTACCCTCTACCAGGTTTTCTTTGCTTGCATCTCAGGATTCACATTGTGAGAGATGCAGAGAGATGGGCAGAAGGCAAGCCAAGTTGTCATGAAGGCAGGGTCTCTATGAAAATTACTCAGGTGTTGTCCTGGAAGGCACAAAGGGGGGGGAGAAAGGGACAGCAGGAACTTACTGACTCTTCTACAAACCAGCATCCTTCACCAGTGAATGAGAGTGTGTGTGAGTACCTCTGATGGCAATCTATAAACATCAATAATTAATCCTGAGCCGGACCAGCCAGCAGTCTTCCCTTCCCTTTAGGTGACGCGATTCAGCAGGGGCTGCTTGTACATTCTGGCTGGGTACCTCACTTTAGCAAACACATGATGCACAGCCTGTTTGTGTGCTGCTGCTTCGCTTACCATCTGTGAGGATGCTGCTGTCCACAGGCTGATCCCATCTCCTCTCACCGTAGGCTGGATGTGACCAGAGGACCCCATTGCCGCTGACTTGAGGGAAGGAAAAAGGCACATAAACGACTTTGTTTTGCATCGTTTCGTTAATAAGCCAGCTGTACGGGGAAATGTCATTTAGGCCTTGCTTGTGAGACAGAAGATTCTTTCCTGTCTAATTTAAAGCATTAAAATCTGCCAAATCTAGCCATTAAAACTCAAAATGTAAATTCAAGCCATAAAGTTACCCAAACACTTAAAGCTTAAGTAAATTTGCAGTAAGATGTGCATAGATTTATTTCACATATGGCTCCCCTATGGGAGTTTCACAGCTAAATCCCTGTACATCTTATATCTTATTGTAATACGTAAGCTAATGATGCATAGAAATGGCTTTCACAACCATGACTCACCAGTAATTTTTGTTTGTGTTACTTTTTATATTGTATTATAAAAAATCAGTGATGATTTAATATTGAGGAATTCCTAACACTTTGTTATGGCCCTCTTCCGAGGAAAAACTACCACAGAGATCTGCAAACAATGGATTCACTTACCCAGGCACTGTATCTCACCTACTTGTGTATCAGTAATAGTCCATCTGCTGCTGACAGTCTGTTCCAAACATAGTAATATAACAAGTAATAGTATTATAGTTATGTAACTCATCACAGCAAACTGTCCCATAAAGAACACAAAGTGTTTGCTAGGGTAGGTTTGAAAAGACTTGGTTTGTGTGCTTTTTTTGCCAGTGTCACTATGTCAGGAATGAGGCTTATGTGAATAATTGCTTGATGCTTGATCAGAAAAGTTAATATTTATTCAGGGAAATGGTCTGTATGCAGAAGGACCGATGCAACCGGATGCATGTCTGTCATCAAAAGAGGTTTTGAGTATTTTGGTGGTGGTAAATTTCTCCTGAGTGTTATGACTGATTTTACCCCCTTTTTAATTCTGAAACTGAGGGTAAAAACACTATTTACACAGCTGGACTTCGCAGTGAGATACCTGTTGGTGTGATGAGAAGGGGCGTCACTGTGCCTTCCTAATCCACCCTACTGAACTTTGCATTCCAAGATGCACCGAGACATTTCTGCTCTCAAACATGCTTGACACGTGCATTTCCTCTAACAGGGAGTGAGCCAGGAAGAGCAGTGGCATCTGGCAGAGAGGAAAGGACCAGTGCCATCTGAGAGGGGAGGACTGCAGAACCCCTGAAGAAGACAGGGAGATCTGCTGAACCCTGTTCAGTCCTGTATCCTCTCTGCAGTTAAGTAATTCATCAGGAACATGAAGCCTTTAGGTGCAGAGTTATGTATCCATGTTAGAGCTCAAGGGTTTTTTTTACTGTACGAAAGCTTGCATCTGAAGAAGTATGCATATCTTATGATTTAAAGGTTTGGGGTTTGTTTTTTGATTCATGTAGTGGGTTTATTCCTTTAAGAAGTTATGCTAATGGAATTCTGGATATGACAGTTCTGTGGCTAAAATGAAAGCACTGAACTACGTGCTTGATGGATATTCTCATTCATGTGTAGCAGTGAAAACTTCTGTGTAAGTGATAAATTTTTAAATGTTCGTAAATGCCCTCCAGTTACTATACCATTCCAGTGACCAGTATTACACTATCCCTCAGGTCTATGTTTTAGCCTAAGTGAAAATGATCAGAAGCCTCCAAATTTTTTTTCTTCTCTTCCTCATGGATGCCCTTCAGACAGAGTGAGAGGTGGTCAGATAGCAGTCCCAGCCGGTCTCATGGGGAAACAGGGGACTGTGTTAAATAAATACAGACAGACAGACAGACAGAAACAAAATGAAAATGGAAATGAGAGAGAGAATAGAAGTGAATCGAAGAGAAGAGAATCGAAGGGAAGGGAAGGGAAGGGAAGGGAAGGGAAGGGAAGGGA